>UOFS01000049.1_pt1 | contig 199068 bp, 179 predicted proteins | sample 1989581 | NCBI WGS metagenome assembly UOFS01 (sample SAMEA4712198, study PRJEB27164) | hydrothermal vent metagenome | biome: marine basaltic hydrothermal vent biome; feature: marine hydrothermal vent; material: mineral | place: Pacific Ocean | collected 2011-06-14/2011-07-23 | depth 1691 m | reverse complement strand
CCACCGCCAGAAGGTAAAAAACCTTCTTCAGCCGATGAAATGAAACAAGCACTTTTGGGTATGATGACGGATGAAGAAAAGCGATTAATCGGTTTATGTGTTATTGATTGTTCCTTTAGTAATCAAGATAGCAATAAACCCTAAATTACAAAGTAAGATTTAAAAAAATCAAAACTATTTGGGAAGTTTGAAAATATTTTACAAGAGTGGATGTCTTCATTTTTAACAAGATGTTCACATTATGCTTCAATACAACCATAAAACGAACAAAGCGCTCAACTTATGGTTACGTGCACAATTAAATTGAAAATCAATTTGATTTGGTGGGCCCGGTAGGACTCGAACCTACGACCAAGGGATTATGAGTCCCCTGCTCTAACCAGCTGAGCTACAGGCCCAAAACAAGGGTGTATTCTACACTATTATTTAAAAATACTGTAACTGAAATACCATTTTTAGAGGCTTTTTAGAGCTTGCTTATGCTTAATAGATGAGCTGTGTTGGCTGGAATAGAGCTTCCACCGGTTGCTTGCTCCGGTGGAAGTTTGTTGGTTTATTCTGCGTCGAGAAAACTACGCAATCTGTCTGATCGGCTAGGGTGGCGTAATTTACGCAATGCTTTTGCTTCAATTTGACGAATTCGTTCACGAGTAACATCAAACTGTTTACCGACCTCTTCTAGGGTATGGTCGGTATTCATGTCGATACCAAAGCGCATGCGTAATACTTTGGCTTCTCGAGCGGTTAAACCTTCAAGAACGTGTTGTGTGGTTTCACCAAGGCCGGAGTTGGTGGCTGAGTCAACTGGTGATGTAACATTACCGTCTTCAATGAAGTCGCCAAGATGTGAGTCTTCGTCATCACCAATGGGGGTTTCCATTGAGATGGGTTCTTTGGCAATTTTCATGACTTTGCGAACTTTTTCTTCGGGCATTTCCATGCGTATTGCAAGCTCTTCTGGTGTGGCTTCGCGTCCCATTTCTTGTAACATTTGACGTGAGATACGGTTTAGCTTATTAATGGTTTCGATCATATGAACCGGAATTCGGATGGTTCTGGCCTGATCAGCAATCGAACGGGTAATAGCTTGACGAATCCACCAAGTGGCGTAAGTTGAAAATTTGTAACCACGTCGGTATTCAAACTTATCAACGGCTTTCATTAAACCAATATTGCCTTCTTGAATTAAATCTAAAAATTGCAGGCCACGGTTGGTGTATTTTTTGGCAATAGAGATAACCAAACGTAAATTAGCTTCCACCATTTCTTTTTTAGCACGACGTGCTTTGGCTTCACTTATTGACATTTTACGGTTGATGTCTTTTATGTCAGTGATAGTCAAGTGATGCTCACTTTCTATTTTAACCAATTGTTGTTGTGCAGATAGAATTTTATTTTTATGCTCGACCAAAACCGCAGAATAACTTTCACCGGCGTTAATGTGTCGTTCTAACCATTCTAAATCAGTTTCATTTTTAGGAAATGAAGTGATGAATTGTTTGCGCGGCATGTTGGCTTGATTAACACAAATGGTCATAATGGTTTTTTCGCAAGAACGAATTTGGTCAATCATTTCGCGCATACGAACGATTAACTTTTCAATAAATTTAGGCGCAAATTTTATTTCGATAAATTCATGAATCATGGATTCACGAATTTTAATGGTTTTATCATCGCTGTAAGACATTTTGCCAATTGAGGTGGTGTATTTTTTAAAGATACTGGCAATTTTCTTAAAACGTTCTTTTGCTTCTTCAGGATCAGGGCCTACTGGGCCGGTATCTTCGTCGTCATCCGCAGATTTTTGTCCTGGCGATGGAATAACATCGGGTGTCGTTGGATCAATAAAGGCAACGAGTAGATCATTTAAACGCATTTCTTCAGCAATCACTTTATTACTGGCTTCGATGGTCATTTCAACGATGTTTGGATGCGACAATAAAGCCGACATCATCAGTCGTAATCCGGCTTCAATACGTTTGGCGATTTCGATTTCACCTTCGCGGGTTAATAATTCAACGGCACCCATTTCCCGCATATACATGCGTACGGGGTCGGTTGTTCGGCCAAACTCACTATCAACATTCACTAATGCGGCGGCGGCTTCTTCGGCCGCAACTTCATCGATGGCATTAGCATCAATCATCAAGGTGTCGGCATCGGGTGCAATTTCATGCACTTGAATGCCCATATCGTTGATCATGCTAACAATATCTTCAATTTGTTCAGGATCAACAATGTCATTGGGTAGGTGGTCGTTGACCTCGGCATAGGTTAAATAACCTTGCTCTTTACCTTTTGCAATGAGAACTTTTAGTTGCGATTGTTGTTTCTGCTTTATATCCATACTTTGTACTTTTGGAAGGCTCATATATGCTTACTTTTCTACTCAGATTTAATGTTAAATTAAAACTATTTTGGGTGCGTGAAACTTTTCTATTTTACACTATAATTGACACTATTTCTTTAGTTGGTGGTAAATTATCAATTTTTCAATTTAGCAATTTATCATGGGGAGGGGGGATAGTTATATAATAGACTAGATTTTAAAAATCGCATCATCCATGATAGTTTTTACACCATCTTAAATTTCTTTAAGTAATTGTTTTAACTCATTATTTTCGGTTTCACTTAAACTACCGTGTTCAGCTAGTTGTAATAACTGATCAGCACGGGTTTCCTTGAGGTTTTTGTTTAATAATTCTAACGCACCGATAAACTCAGCATCTAGTGCATCATCATCTACTAATATAGTTTGTGTGGTCAATTTTTGCAAATGCGCGGCAGAATTACTGTCGCGGTAGCGTTCGATGATTGCACTAATGCCTATTTTAGGATTTTGTTGCACTAAGAGTATCAAGCTGAGTAATAATTCAACACCGGGTAATGTCAGTTTGGTTAATGCGCTGGTATCTTGGGCCAACAGTGCTAATTTGGGTTTGTGTAATAATAATGTTATTAGTGTCCGAATTGGTGATAAAGGTTGGTTGCTGTTGTTAGCTATGCGAGACTTTGGACGGCTTGAATTGCGATATTCAGATTGTTGGTTTTCTTGTTTTAAGCTATTGTTATTACTCAAGTTGATGTCAGTTACATCAAGCATGGCAAGTTTTGACAGGTGTTTTAACATCATCTGCAAATAGATACCTTTGGGTAATTGTGCCAGATAGGGTTTGGCGTGCTGCACCAGTCGGGCACGGCCATCGATTGATTTTAAATCCAAATCTTTTGCAAGAGTATCAAAAAGATACTGTGAAAATGTCTGAGCATTGGCAATTTCGGCTTCAAATGCCGCTTTACCGTTATTGCGGATCTCGGTGTCTGGATCTTGACCGTCCGGTAAAAACATAAAACGTAATTCAAATCCTTCGCGCATCACCGGCAAGGCATTTTCTAATGCGCGCCAAGCAGCTTCTTTGCCTGCGCGATCGCCATCGAAGCAAAATATTATTTGTTCAGAAAGACGAAAAAGTTTGTGTAAATGCTCACTGGTAGTCGCCGTACCAAGTGTTGCGACAGCATATCGGATATCAAATTGAGCGACGGAAACCACATCCATATAACCTTCAACGACTAATAAACGTTCTATTTTGCGCAAAAATTGGCGTGCTTCATACAAGCCGTATAGCTCTTGGCCTTTATGAAACAGCGGTGTTTCGGGAGAATTGAGGTATTTAGCACCCTTATCGTCGCTATTAATAACACGTCCGCCAAAACCAATGCAGCGACCACGTTGATCGTGGATTGGAAACATAATTCTCGCCCGAAATCGATCATAGGTTTTACCAGCGTCGTTTTGGATTAACATGCCACTGTCGATTTGTTGTGTTTGAGAATAGCCGGCACTGCTGAGAACTTGGTTGAGGTTGTGCCAACCGTCGGGTGCGAAACCAATACCAAATTCGGCAGCAATTTCGCCGCTAAGTCCGCGATTTTTAAGGTATTCTATAGCTATTTTTGACGTGCTGTGTTGCCGTAACTGTTGCTGGTAATATTGTTTAGCGGCCGTCATTAAGTCGTACAGATCGTGTTTTTGGCGTATTTCAGCCGTTGTTTGATCGTCCTGTAGCGAAGCTTCACGTGGCACACTGAGACCCGATTGATGCGCTAGTTCTTCTATGGCTTCAGGAAAGCTCAAATGCTCGTATTCCATTAGAAAGCTAATAGCCGTGCCGTGCGCTCCGCAACCGAAACAATGATAAAACTGTTTTGAGCTACTGACGGTAAATGACGGGGTTTTTTCGCCATGAAACGGGCAACAAGCCTTGTATTCTTTACCGGCTTTTTTTAGTGGCACACGCGCATCAATAATTTCGACCACGTCAACGCGATTCATTAAGTCGTCAATAAAAGTTTGAGGGATACGTCCTGCCATAGGTTAATTTTAAACTGCTGTTGGGTTTGGATCAGCAATTATTATGAATTTTTAGTTATTAAAAATATGTTATCACACACCACTAAAAAAATTTAAAATCCATTTGGCTATTTCAAGGTGTTGGGTTTGGTTTTTAAGCGAATCCAAGGCATCATTATAAAGCTCGTCATCAAACAACGGTTTTCGCAGTAACATGCGTTCTTTAAGGTAGTCAGTTGAAAACTCGGGGTGGCCTTGAAAGCTTACTATTTTTCTACCAATTCTAAATCCGGCATAACGGCAGAACACACTATCGGCAAAACACGTCGCGTCTGCTGGTAATTGCACTACTTGATCTTGGTGGCTAACCAATAATGAAAATTGTTTCATTGCGGGGTGCATCCAAGAGTTTGATTCAACGACCAAACTACTACTTACCCCAATCCCCCAACCATTTTTGGCTTTTTCAACTTTACCGCCTAAGGCCTCGGCAATAATTTGATGGCCAAAGCAGATACCAACTAATTTTGTATCGTGATGTGAAACATCAACGATAAATTTTCGTAACTGCTTAATCCAAGGTAAATTATCATAGACACTTTCTTTACTACCGGTAATTAAATATCCATCACACTCATTAATAGTTTCAGGGTAGTGATTATCGATAACTTGATACGTTGTAAAATTGACATCGCTATCCACTTGGTGAAATAAATGTTGAAACATATCACTGTAGCTACCATATCGTTGTTCGATATGAATATCATGTCGGTCTGCTTGCAATAGTCCAATGTGCATTTTATAGTTTACCGTTTACAGCATTGTTAAAAATTTTAGAGTATTGCTCAGCAGTAAATAGTATCGGATTACTGGCAGCTGCTGCATCCTTAAATGCCAGTGTGCCAATGAGTGTGCTTTTATCGGCAGTAATATCAAGGGATTGTAAGCTGTGAGGAATGCGTAGTACTTTTTTAAATTCTAAAATCCACTGTAAAAAACCATCAAAAGAATAATCGCGCAAATCAAGACATTGGCTAATATGAGATAATTTTTTTTGAATAACGGATTTATTGGCCACTAAAACATAGGGTAATAAAATCGCGTTTAATAAACCATGATGTTTATCGTATAACGCCCCCAAGGGATGCGCCAAGGCATGGCATGCGCCAAGACCTTTTTGAAATGCCGTTGCACCCATGGTGGAAGCGGCTAGCATATGGCTTCGTGCAACAATATCGCGGCCTTGGTTGAACGCCAATGGTAACCATTGTTTAATTAAACGCATAGCCTCAAGCGCAATGCCGTCAGCAATGGGATGATAACTTGGTGAACAATATGCTTCGAGATTATGTATAAACGCATCCATTCCAGTTGCAGCCGTTAATTCAGCAGGTAAACCCGTTGTTAAGCCTGCATCGGCAATCACAATTTTTGGCATCATCTCAGGGTGAAAAATTATTTTTTTAGCATGGGCGGCTTCGTCGACAATAACCGCTGCGCGTCCTACTTCTGAACCGGTACCTGCGGTGGTTGGAATTGCGATAATTGGAGCAATTCCTTTGCTATTAATGGCTTTCCAATTATCACCAATGTCTTCAAAATCCCACAGTGATTGTGTTTGTCCTGACATTAAGGCAATGGCTTTTCCAGCATCCAGTGCGCTGCCACCACCTACTGCAATGACACCATCAAACAAACCAGCCCGATATTGTTCAACACCTTGTTGGATGTTATAACCCGTAGGATTGGATTTTATTTTACTAAAAACTTCTGTTGCAATGCCGTTGTCGAGATTGCTCTGTAGTAATTCTTGAATAAAAGTTTTATCAGCAAGACCATGGTCGGTAACTAATAATGGTTTTTTTATGGTTAATTCCTTGCAGCTTTCACCCAATTCAAAACAACGACGTTCGCCAAATTTTATGGTTGTTGGATAATTCCAATTTGCAAATAATTTTTCGGTATCTTTTATATCCATATATTTAGTCCACGCTTGGTTTTAATGACTGAAAATAATACGACTTAGGTCGCGTTAGCTGTTGATAGGCTAACACGGATAGCGCACATCCTCGACCAGAATTTTTAACCCCAACCCAAGCTAGAGCCGGATCTAAGTAATCGCAGCGATTCAAAAAAACCGTTCCAGTTTGCAGTTTGTCTGCCAGCAACATACTATTATTTTCGTCATTCGACCAGAGTGACGCGGTTAGGCCGTATTGACTATCGTTCATTAACTCCAAAGCTTGCTGATCATTTTTAACTTTCATAATACCTACGATAGGCGCAAAAGATTCGCTCATCATAATATCCATTGAATGATCAACATTTAATAAAACTTGTGGTGCTAAATAATTTTTTGCTAGGTCTTCGGTATTAAAATAGTTTTTTGCAATACAGGCTGTTGCCCCTTTTGAAATTGCTTGTGACAATTGTTGCCGAGCTTTTGTCGCGGCATTATCATTGATTAATGGCCCCAAACTGGTATCGTTATCTAATGGGTTGGCAATATTGTATTGCTTCACTTTTTCGATAAAATAATCCGTAAATTCTGAATATAAATGTTCATGAACATAAATACGTTCAACGGCACAGCACGATTGTCCTGAGTTAAAAAAACAGCCATCAACAATGTTATCAACAGTCTGTTTAAACATCTCTGAACGTGGTTCAACATCGGCACGAACATAGGCCGGATCGTTACCACCTAATTCCAATGCGAGTGGTTTAAATAATCCAGCAATGCTATTTTCTATTGTCGCACCGCCTGAAATGGAACCAGTGAAAGAAATATAATGTATACCTTCATGTTTGATTATTTTTTCAGTGGTTTGATGATCACAGTGGCAATATTGAAAAACATTACTTGGTAATCCGGCTTGCTCAAATGCCAGATGAAACCGTTCAGAACATAATAAAGTCTGTGTTGAATGTTTTAAGATAACTGTATTGCCAGCCATTAAAGCTGGAATAATGGCATTAATGGCCGTTAGATAAGGGTAGTTCCACGGTGCAATAATAAAAACAACGCCTAGTGCGATACGTTTGATGAGACGTTTTTTGCTATTCGTATTTTCTATCGAAATAGTGTCTAAGGCCGGTTGTGCTACATCAATCATATAACGTGCGCGTTGTGCCATCACCTGTAACTCAGCAGCACAAAATTGAATGGGACGTCCCATTTGTAAGGAAATTTCCTGCGCTATTTCCTGTGTATTTTCTAGCAAGGCATCAATGGCTTGGTGACATAATACAGCTTTCTCCGCAATATTGAGTTCTGACCAAGTATTTTGTGCGTTATTAGCGGCATGGATTAGTTCTACGATTTCACTATCCGAAATAATCTCGCGTTCAGCAATAATACGATTGTCTATAGGTGATATACAGGAAATTTTTTTTGACATAGGATTAAAGTTCTACAAATTATGAGAACAAAATTATTTTAAATAATCTCAAAATAGCGTTCCAACTCCCATTGCGAAACATGTTTATTAAATTCACGCACTTCCCATTCACGACTGGCGGCATAGTGTTCGACAAATTCAGTACCAAACCATGACTTCGCCATTGAGGATTGTCGCAATACTTGTGTCGCTTGCCATAAACTATCGGATAACTTCAAATTATCAGATAAAGCGGCATCATAGGCATTACCGCTTACCATTGATTCTATCTCGGCATTATTTTCAATGCCCCACAAACCCGAAGCGATTACAGCAGCCAGAATAATATACGGATTGGCATCGGCAGCACCAATGCGGTATTCCATGCGTTGTGATTTTTCAGAACCAGGAATGATTCGTATGGCACAAGTTCGATTATCGATGCCAACACTGGCGTGCGTTGGTGCCCACAGATCGGGTACTAAACGTTTATAAGAATTAATGGTTGGTGCCACCATCGATAACAATTCAGGTAAACATAATTGGCAGCCTGCAACAAATTGCGTCATGATATTACTCATTGAAGCAGCTGACTTGGCATCAAAAAAAATATTTTTTCCGTGACTATCATTTAATGATAAATGAATATGGCCACTTTGCCCTGGATAGTTTGCGGACCACTTCGCCATGAAAGTCGCCATTTTTTGTTGTTTTTGCAGTAATATTTTTGTGAATGTTTTAAACAATGCTGCTCTGTCGGCTGATTGCTGCGCGGCACTATAGACCAATGCCGCTTCTAATACGCCGGGGCCGGTTTCTTCGTGCAATCCTTCGATAGGGAAGTCCATTAATTCCGATAGATTTAAAATGCTATGGTAAACATCTGATTCAACGGTATTTCGAATAACAGAATAACCAAAATCACCGGCAGTAAAAGCTTGTAAGTTTTGAAAATTTTTGTCTTGAATACTTAGCGGTGTTTCGTTAAATACAAAAAATTCGTATTCAAACCCAGACATTATTTCATAACCCATATCAGTAGCCTTTTGACATACTCGACGTAATAATGCACGTGGGCAGATGTCCGCTGCTTTATCGGTAAATTCAGCAAGAAAAAATAACATGTCTTGTTCATAAGGTATATCTCGGCAACTCTCGGGAATGATACGCATTTTTGCATCGGGGTAGCCTGTATGCCAACCAGTGTAACTGACATTATCATATAATTGATCTTTAGAGTCCCAACCAAGAACTACATCACAAAAACCAAAGCCATTATCTAGCGCTGAAAAAAACTTATCTTTTGACATATATTTTCCGCGTAAAATACCATCAATATCAAATACGCCAACTTTGACATGGCTCAAATGGCGTTGCTCAATTATTTTCCGTGCTAGAGATGTGTCTTTTACCTTACTTGCATCCATATATCGGGTATCCAGTAATGATGAGATACCTTTAGTTTAGCAGTGGATAGAAATTTAGGAATTAATCATGACATTAAAATGCAAAAGACACGCTAAGATAGTGTTTACAATTTGTATATAAGTTTTTGTTTAAACAAGCATTGTTTAAATAGTTTATCAAAATATCAATAAGTCATTAATTTATCTGAACGTGTTACAATTTACTACATAAAACCACTTATGGTCGTGGGAAGCTATGTTAGTTTTGTTATCATTAGCTTTTAGTAATTTTGAATAGTTGGATTAGTATTATCATGAATTCATTTCGACGCAACATACCTGTTTTGGCTACGAGTCAAGCTTTAATGATGAGCAGCATGACGCTTATTTTAACAACTGCCGCGCTAGTTGGGCTGTCATTAGCACCGGATAAAAAACTAGCCACGATACCGGTGGCTATTATTTTTATTGCGGTAATGTGTACCAGTATCCCTGCATCATTATTAATGGAACGGATTGGTCGTAAGCAAGGCTTTCTATTTGCAACCAGTTTTGGCATAACAGGAAGTGCGCTGGCAATGTATGCCATTTTAACGTCTAATTTCTGGATGTTTGTCGTTAGCATGTTCTTAGTTGGCATGTTTAATGGCTTTGGAAATTACTTCCGGTTTGCCGCAGCGGATGCTGTTGAGGGCGATTTAAAAAGTAAAGCAATTTCATATGTTTTGGCGGGTGGTGTCATTGCGGCTATCGTTGGACCAAATTTAGCCAGTGTTACACGAGATAGTTTTGATAATGCACCCTTTGCGGCAAGTTACGCGGCACTAATAATAATGTATATCTTGATATTTTTATCGTTGTTATTTTTAAAGTTGCCAGAACAATCCTTATCAAGTGAAGATAATGTTAATGGTGTTACTTCAAATCGTTCAATGTTAGAAATTGTACTGCAAAAAAAATTCTTGGTAGCCGTAATTGTGGGTATGTTTGGTTATGGTGTAATGACATTCCTCATGACAGCAACACCCTTAGCGATGCAGCACCATAACCATGATTTTTCAGAAGTATCTTTTACTATTCAATGGCATGTATTGGGGATGTATGTCCCATCATTTTTTACAGGGCATCTCATTAATCGTTTTGGATTAAATCGAGTTATGTTTATTGGTGCAGTGTTAGCATTATTGTGTATTGTTGTTAGCCTGCAAGGCACTACCGCCACACATTTTTGGCTAGCATTAGTGTTATTAGGTCTTGGTTGGAATTTTATGTTTATTGGTGCAACAACATTGTTAACTGAAACGTATTCCCTAGCAGAAAAAGCAAAAACACAAGCTTTAAATGATTTTTTAATTTTTACTACGATGACAGTAGCATCATTATCAGCGGGTGCATTGCAACACCAATTTGGTTGGCAGATGGTAAACTATGGTGCAATACCCTTTTTAGTTATAGTGATTTTGAGTTTATTATGGCTTTGGAATGATAAAGTAAATTCAACTAACACTAGCAGCACATGCGATGAAACCGTAACCTAAAGTATTATTTTTTAGGCTCGTTTTTTTAGTATACCAAAAGCATGACGTGCCAAGCGCGATGTGTTTTATAGCTCGCTGCTATTTTGGTATTATTCGGGACTTACACCTATTTCGATAGCCATTATTATAGCCTTGCTATTTTTATAAGCCTGAACTTCAACTATTTGACCAATAGCAAATGTATCACCTGTACCATCTTCAAAATTTATTAGTGTCTTTACTGAGTAGTTAATTGCAATATTATTAACGTAAATTGAATTTTTAACGATGGCCGTTATTTTACCTTTAAGTTCAATTGTGGCATTTATTATGTTATTGCTTTCTACATTTCCATTAGTAGTGTTGCTTGATTGCAAATAGACTTTAGCCAATACATTATCACTTCGGTTACGATCTAAAACGAGTATATCGGGCTTAGTATCACCATTAAAATCAGCTATTATGTTGCTCAGCTGTTTATTGCTGCTGGATGACGGAAATGAAAAAAATTGTGGTTTTGAATTAAAAGTTCCAGAATCAGTTCCTAAGTAGATTAATGTTTCTGAATTGCTTGATACAATTTTATCAGGGATGTTATCTAGGTTTATATCAGGATAATTTAATGGCAAATGAATAGTCTGATCTTTATTAACGGTAAAATGTCCCGCGCCGTCACCCAGATATAAAACGGTCTTTAATGGTTTTGTTGGTTCGGCTTGCTTTATTAATATATCTTGATGGCCATCATCATCAATATCCATTGCAATTATTTCATAGGGACGTTTTTTTGACTCTTTGGCATCATAAATAAGTTGTGCCGTTGAAAAAGTCATGTCGCCATTACCATAATAAATTAAAATTTGCTTTGAGCCATAATTTCCAGTTCGAGATATCACGACATCCTCGTGCATGTCTTCATTAAAATCAGAAACTGCAATGCTATAAACAAAACTATCATGATATGCTTTATCGGATGTTATTTTTAAACATGCTCCTGTAGAAAAGTGATCGTTTCCTAAATTACGGGCTATCATAAACATTGTGTTATCGTTATTGCATTGTTGGCTAGCAATTACAATATCGAGTAAACCATTTTCATCAAAATCGGCCTTGGCTAAAGCGGATACTTTACCGATGCTATACTTACCCGACATTCCAATCTCCACTGACTTATCAAAAAGTAAATCTTGTGATGACTGGCCATAATAAATTCTTAATTTCTTAGCTATATTATGCGCAATGATTAAATCATCACTACCATCGCCATTAAAATCTGCTATTAATGTTGCTGAGAAGGCTTGTTCGGCTAACTCAAAGTTTAGTGCGGGTTCAAAATTAATTTTTTCATTAGTTGTTAATGTTAAATGATTTTCTATTGGACTAGTGCTTAGCATTATAAATGCATTGAGAAAAAGAATTAAGTTATTAATAAACATAATTTTTACATATTATAATTAATCAACTTCGTTTAATAGGGTGTCAAGTTGTTGTTGAATTATTTCAAAGCTAGCATATCCGCGTGATAAAAATTGATGGTTTTTTCCGTGCTGAAAAACCAGCGTTGGAAAGCCAAGTACACCGGCTGATCGGCTGTTAGCAAAATGTTGTTTTGTTTGATCTTTAGTTTCTTGTGACTCAAATATCGAAATAAATTCAGATTCGTCAATAGTATATTTTTTGGCTAGTTCCAACAAAATGGATTGTTGTGTAACGTCTTTTTGTGAAACATAAAAAGCATATTGAATATCGTGAAATAATGCTAGAGTATTTTCACTGTCTAATTTCCCAAAAGTAACTAATGCTCGGCTTGCTGGTTCTGTGTTATAAATAAAATCATCTGCTAGGGCATTATCAAAATTAAATTCCTGTCCTGAAATTTTTTGCACATCTTGCCAATGGTGTAATACTTCATCACGGTCTTTAGTGCTGATAGCTTTCGTTGTTTCAGGACGTAGGCCACCAAGATTTAAAGCGATTTGTAATTTATCGTGATAATCATTTTTAATTTGCGTAATAATCGGTGAAAAGCCCCAACACCAAGAGCACATAGGATCGGCAAAATACCATAATATAGCTTGTGTCATTTGATGGGTCTCTTGTCAACATTGGAAAAGGTTCTTGCCATTAACTGGTGAAAGTCATCTAATATGTGATAACTAACCGGAATTAATATTAAGGTTACTACAGTTGCAAACATAACACCAAATGCTAATGATACAGCCATAGGAATTAAAAATTGTGCTTGTACACTGCGTTCTAACATTAGTGGCGTTAAACCAGCAAAAGTTGTTAACGAAGTTAATAAAATAGGGCGAAAGCGTTCTGCTCCGGCATTGCGAATGGCTTCGCTGAGTTTAATGCCTTTTGCTCGTAAACGGTTAATGGAGTCCACTAAAACTAAATTGTCATTCACTACAACACCTGCAACCGCAATCATGCCACATAAGGACAATAAACTGATTTCAAGTCCTAATATTATATGACCGATTAATGCGCCAATTAATCCAAAAGGAATAGCCGACATTACCATAAGTGGTTGGGTATATGATTGAAATGGAATTGCCATTAAAACAAAGATTGCCACTAGAGCAATAAGAAATCCTTTTTTCATTGTTGATATCAATTCATCCTTAGCTTTTTGTCTACCAGACAATGACCATTTTACATCAGGGTAATCATATTGTAACTGCTTTAAGAATTTCGGTTTTAAGTCATTCATTACGGTGCTTGATGAAGTTATACTTTCATCAATAAATGCGCTGACGGTTATTATTCGTTTTCGATCAAATCGTTTTATCACCGATGGGCTGGTGGAGTAAGATAATTCTGCTATATCAACTAGAGGTATTAATGTTCCATCGGATAAGCGGATGTGCATGGTTTCAAGCGTATATAAAGATTTTCTATCTTCTTTTGGGTAACGCACAAATACTTTTACATCATCGCGACCACGTTGAATACGTTGTATTTCTTCCCCATAAAAGGCTTGTCTTACTTGTCGTGCTAAATCACTGGTATTGATGGCTAAATTTTTTGCTTTAGATTTTAATTTTATTCTAATTTCTCTTTTTCCCGAATCAAAACTATCATGAATGCCATAAAGCCCACTATATTGCTTTAATTCATTTTTTAATTTTGTAGAGACAGTTTGTAGTTGGATTATATCTTTTCCTGATAATTCTAAATTAATACCAGCACCATGATTTCGTAATGAGGATTCATATTTTAATTCTACAACACCAGGAATCTCACCAACACTATTACGCCAGCGTTGCATAATTTCTTCTGCTGAATATTGCCGTTGTTCGGCATAACCCAATTCCATTGAAACTTCTCCGAGATGTGAGCCACTTATTCTGGTACTACTCGGATGTGAACCAACCACCGTTTTAATGCTGGTAATTTCATCTTGATTGGTTTCTTGACGTAATTCTGATTTGAGTTTAAGCGCACTATCAGAAATAATTTGTACTGCATTTTCAATTTTGTCTATTGATGAACCTTGAGCAAATCGAACTGAGGCATAAGCAAAGTCGCCCTCTACTTTTGGAAAAAATACCATTGATAACCAACCACCGGCAACTAATCCAGTAAATATAATGAATAAACCTACGAATATAGCTGATGTAGCATAGCGCCATTTGATAGCAAACTCGATAAGCGGTCGATAGCGCGTTTCAATAAACGTTTCTAACCATTGGGTAAAACTGTGTAAAATTCCGGATATTTTTCCATGATTATTACTTACAGGGTGCTTAATAGTCGATAAATGTGCTGGTAATATAAATATACTTTCAATCAAAGAAAAAAATAATGTAGCGATTACCACTATTGGTATAACGCTCCACAATCTACCTTCTGGCCCCGGCAAAAATAAAATGGGTGCAAAAGCAACAATACTGGTTAAAACCGCAAAAATGACTGGCGTAGAAACTTTTTTAACACCACGAATGGCTCCCTCTAAACCATAATGTCCTTTACCGTGTTCAGCATAAATACTTTCACCAATGATAATGGCGTCATCCACGACAATACCCAGTACCAATATAAATGCAAACATTGATATCATGTTTATTGAGCCGTCAAGGTTGGGTAATAACCATAACGCGCCCATAAAGGAAATGGGGATGCCTAATGTTACCCAAAGTGCTAGTCGAACACGTAAGAATAATACCAGTATGCCAAATACTAATAATAGCCCTGTTATCGCATTCCGCAGCAATAATGATAGACGACTTTGAAAGAATTCTGAACGATCTTGCCATATATTCATTTCTAAACCATTGGGTAATTGGCTATCTTGAACATAGTTTCTAATATTTTTGGCAATTTCTAAAACACTTTGATTTCCAACGCGAAATACAGTTAGTGCAACGCTGGGCTTACCGTTGAAAAAAGCATATAAGTCTTGCTCGGCAAAACCATCAATGACGTTGGCAATGTCACCCAATAAAATCTGACTACCATCTTTACCAGCTCGAATAACAATTTTTTCAAAATCATCGCCTTTATAAGCTTGTGATTCAGTTCGTAATAATACATCGCCTGATTTTGTCTTTAAAACACCAGCGGGTAAGTTTAAGGAAGAATTTTTTACTGCTAAAGTGACCTCATCAAAACTTAAACCGTAACGTTTCATATTATGTTCTGATAATTCAATAGCAATTTCATAAGGACGAATGCTGGATAATTCAACTTGGGTAATTGCTGGTAATGCGGTTAAATCATCTCGAATTTTTTCAGCGTAACGTTTTAAAGTTAATTCATCGGATTTTCCAGATAGTATGACTTCTGCAACACGGGTACGAATACTTAATTCTTTAATAATAGGAGTTTGAGTGTTTTCTGGAAAGGTGCTGATGGTATTGATTCTTGATTTTACTTTATCGAGTATTTCACGGGTATTGTAATTATTGGCAATTTCAATCACGATATTGGCACCCGATTCACTCGCTGTTGAAGCCATTGAACGAATACCTTCGAGATCAAATAATTTTTCTTCTATTTTTATTATCACAGAAGATTCAACTTCACTGGGTGTGGAGCCGGGGTAGGGCACATTAATATTGATTCTATCGAGTGAAATATTTGGTATCAGTTCTTTTCGAGTCTCGGGGATTGCTAATGCGCCTAATATTAAAATAGAAACCATAAACAGATTGGCGGCAACACGATTCTTAGCAAACCATTCAACTAAATTATTCATTGTGCATTATTTCTTAGTTGAGAATTTATTGTAATGGAATCAAGTTTATTTTCCAATTCAATAGTTTTATTTTGTTTCGCGTTTATCACTTTAAGCTTCATGCCCTCGGTCACAATATCTAATGGTGTGATAATGATTCGATCACCCGTAGAGATACCTGAGCTAATATAAATACTATCGATACCTTTATGTAACAGTGTAATTTTTTTTATCTCAAGAGTATTTTCAGCTGTCGCTAACCAGACATGATGCTCGTTACGTAGTGCATCTCGTGGAATTTTAATTATATTGTCGAATGCCCGACCTTCAATAATAGCATCAACATATAAACCAAAGGCTAATGGTGGTCGGTTAGGATACTCTGAAACGATTGTATAAGGATCTTTAACTTGTGCTACGAGATATACTAATCGATCGCGTTGGTCTACCATGCCTTCACTTCGCACAATTGACGCAGGCCAGTCGTAATGTTTTCCCAAAAACTCAACCTTTAAAATAACGGCGGTGCGTTTGTTTATGTCACTACTACTTTGGTATAACCAAGATTGATCCAGTAATGCAAGTTGTCGATCGGATAATGGTAATCTAACTTCTGCGAAGTCTACGGCATATATATCTGCTACAGGTTTCCCTATTGTTAAATAGTTACCAAGATCAATGTGCTTTTTAGTGATTCGGCCGTTAAACGGCGCAATAACTTTGGTATGTTTAAGGTTTAATTTTGCAATGGCGTAGCTGGCTTGCGCCGCTTTTAAGTTGGCATCGGCCTCGGCTAATTGGGGTTCGTGACGCGCATATGCCGATGCTTGTTTTAAGCGCTTAGCACCAAGTGCCTTTAAATTTGCAATAGCTTGACTGGCTTTTGCCTTAGCTTGTGCCAATTGCTGTTTCGCACTAGCAACTTGCGCCTCAGCGGTATGAATTGCTAATTGGTATTCCAGTGGATTAATCTCAACCAGTACATCGCCTTTATTAAAGAAACCACCGTTTTCAAAATTATTAGATACTTTTATTATTTCACCAATAACCTGAGCTGAAAGTGTTACCGAGGTGCGTGGAATAACCGTGCCACGACTAATCACCGGAATTTTAACTGTTGCAGGTTTTACCGTTTCTATTTGCACGCTCGCAATTTTTTTAACAACAGCTAGTTTTTCTACTTGAGGTTTAAAGATAAAAAGCAAAACCACTAGAATAACGGCAACAATTAAAATGAGAAGAACAAGAAGTATCTGTTTTTTATGCATTGTTATCCTATAAAAATCACTGTATTACATTTTAGGCTTTGGGGAAGTTTGTTAGCCGTAAACCCTTTAGGCTAGTAGGGCAATTTAATACTCAATAAGTTCCTAAATAAACCATATTATCGCATTTTATAGCGTTTATATCTTGCATAAAGCACGATAAAACGGGATATCGTGTAACAGTATGTTTCGGGGCTTTAAAACACGATATTAGTGTAATGGTTTTAGTATTGAGTCATATAAATGTAGTGAAACATTGTTTCATTTTTAAAAGCATCTACAACAGATGCGGTATTTAAAACCACTGTTAATGTAAACGGTCGGTTTAATATGTTATTTTTAACCCATTGCTCTTTTGTCGTTGCGTTCATATTTTTATATGAATAATTAACAAAAGCATGTTGCCGTCTATTTGTTATTATGTTGCTTTGTGTTAACGCTTGATAAATCTCACTAGCGATATCGTCTGAAAAATTGAGTTCGCTGAAAGAAATATTTTCCTGTTCATTATTATGTATATTACTGTGAGGACATTTTTTTTGCTCTAGGTTTAGTAGCTTGACTTTTATCACATGATCTTTGAATGTGACATACACATTCAAACGAAAGTCATTGCCAGCACTTGTCAGAAAGTAAGGTTTCGACAAAAATTCATATTTATCCGAATTTATGGTTTTAATAGCGATATTATTTTCAGAAAACACCTCAAGCACTTCCTTGTAAAAAATTTTTTCCTGTGTGGCGATACGGTTCTTGAACTGGTGCTGTGCAAGATAATAGAAAAGCAAAAAACAGAAAAGGAATAGTTTTGATATTTTGTCCTTAAAAATATTTAACGGAGTTATCAGTATATCCTAAACGGTTGTTTAGCTTATAGTTAACGTGTCCAAGTGTTCGAGTGTGAATATTGCTCAAAAAATACAGAACCACTTTGTGGTGGTTCATAATATGCAATATTTCCTCCTTGAAATTCTTTGTATTGTTAAGTTCTATTTTACTAGGTGATTTTCAAAAAAATTTAATTTAAAGTATAGCGTATAAATGTTGAGTGGTTTGAGCCATTGATACAACGATACGAGCTGAGGATAATAGACAGGCACTCATTGTTGCGCTTGAGCGAAACCATACTTATTTTGTTTATCAGGTATTTTAGTATAATTAAAAGACTTGCTTTTTAGGCAGTGTAGGGGGTTGAGTACAAGAATAGATGTTTCATGAATGGTTACCGGTATGGCGATGGGTAATTTTATCGTAGGCGACTATGCACACGACATATAAATAATAAGCTAAATATTCACGGGTAATGTTTCACAATAATTTGCGTGAGCGCTTGGCTCGGGAGGAAGTGTTAAGTATTGTTGGTTAGCGTTAACGGTTTTGTATCGCATTAATTGAGCTTCGTCCTGAGCTGACCATGTGGCGATGTTTTTAGTTTTATTAAGTTCTGCTAATTCAATTGCCTTATTGTATTGTTTTAATTCATAGTAACTACGCGATAAGTATTGACGGGTTCGTTTATTTTGGTTTGGGTTATTCTCTAATTGTATCGCCAACTGCCAATTTTTCATTGCGATATGTTCTTTGGTTAAAGACATAACGCTATACTCTGTAGATGTTGTTAATTTTAGATTTTGATATAGGGTGTGTGCCTGTTTAATGTAGTTAATAGCACTTTCATGTTCACCTTGTTCTGATACTGTCCATCCTAATAATAAACTTGCATCGGCATACAGTTGTGAATTCTTAGAAAGTCTAGAATCTTCAAGTAAATTGATGAACTGTTGTTTAGCTATGTTAAGGTACTGGGTTTTGTTGGTTTTGTCGGGCGGACGAATACCTTGATCCATCGCCGAAAAGGCCAATAAAAAATGATTGAGTAATTCTGCATTGATGGCACCGATGGCTTTTGATATCTGGTAAGAACGTTGAATAGGAAAAAGTGCTTTACCGCCACGATGGTACTGAATGTATAAATATCCCGTGTAGGACAAAGTGTTTAGCAATTGCATTTTATTATTTAATTTACTGTATAATTTTTCTGCCTGGTTTAAAAAATTAATTCTTTCCTCAAAAGTAAATGTATAGTTTTCCCCGAGGGATAATAGAGTTTTTGCTTGGCTACTGACATCATTGAGTTGTTGATAATACTGTAATGCTCTTTCTAAGCGTTCTCGATTTTTTTGCATATCGATATTGCTGTCAAATTCCAAACGACTATTCGATGGGCTACCTAAGTAATATAGATTATCGGCTTTTATTCGTAATTCCCTATGGTTGACACTTAGTGCCATTGCTTGTTTGGCATAATTTTTTTGAGAAAACCATTGAGAGCGGTATTCAGCTATTCGGCTTAAATCCCACAAGGCGGTAACTTTAGCATAACTGTTTTTATGTTGATCATTGTTATCAACAACACTTTGTAAAAGTACTTTTGCTTGAGACAATAATGATTGGTCAATAAAAATTTTAGCTAAATTAAGTTGTACAAATGTTTTAAGTGCTGGATCAGCCAGTAATTTTGATTGAGCTAACAGTCCTTGAAATTTGATTTTTGCTGGTAACCAGTCACCTAATTGGCTCAACACTAAAGCTTGTTGAGCGTTTGCCCACATGAAGTTTGGATCGATTTTACGCGCAGCTTCAAAATGCGGTTTAGCCATTAGGGCTCCCTTAGTTTTTAGCATGTGTATGCCATTGGCATAGTTGAGGTTGGCGTGGTTATTTTTTGAAAGCGTCGAAATATTGTTTAGAATTTTCTTTTTAGTTAATGTGTTTCTATTAAGTTCTTGATTAAAATTTTGTACGATAGCGGGGATCGTCGAAATTATATCGTTACTTGATAGAGTATTGCTCTTAAATTCGCCATTATGATTAAATATTTTATAATTTAATTGATACTGGTTAGTATCCGTTTTTGTGATAGTCGACTTTATTATGTAATCTGTCTGGAGTGATGTGAATAGTGTATTTATATTTTCTGATGGTAATTGTTGTGATATAGCTTGTTGTACAACATACATTGGAACAATGTTTAATTGTGACGACTGAGTTAAGGCTGAGATAACCATATCGGTTAAACCCAGTTGTAACCATTGTAATGAGGTGTCACCAGTGTGATTATTAAATGGTAAAATAATAACCGTGGTGGGGTTGGCCGTTGCTTGTTTTACATTACTATTAGTTGGTGTGGCTAAATACACAAAGCTGAGTACGCTAACCATGACTAAAATACTGAGGCTTATACTATAATATGATGTAGCTTTGTTATAGAAATATTTATATTTTGGTATCGACTGAACTTGATTTTTAAATGTTTTTTGTAGGCTTGGATAACTCCGTTGATTGGTTTGTTTTTTACAGCTATCTATCCATTGATAACCTTTAGTATGATATGTTTTTATGTAACGCGGTTGTTGAGCACTATCCCCCAATAATTTCCGAAGTTCGCGAATACATTGTAACAGTGAATTTTCACGCATTGTTCCTTCACGCCAAATCAAAGTTAACAGTTCTTCACGTTCTACGATTCGATGTTGATTTTTTAGCAATATTTCTAATACGGCAGCAACTTTACGTCGTAAGTTGACTGATTGATTATCGTTTATTAGTTCACGTGTATCGGGCTTATAACTAAAGCCATTAAAATTATAAATGCTATTCTTCACTGTTCCTCTCTTTCAACAAAAGCCATTAATAAAGAGCAAGCAGTACCCTTGAGTAGTAAATTATCATATTCATTGTCATTTTAAGAAGCAAATCAGTCAAATATCACAAAAATATAATAAATAAATCAGTTAAATTAAATAATACTGGGGTGTGCTTTCGTTAAGATTTAATCTCTTTAATAAACTAAGGATTTAAAATGATAAAAAGTAGAATGTTACTGATTCGCAGTTTACTTAGCTAGAGTTATGGCCACTTGAGGCTTGGTGGAATAAATATACAAAACAATATTATAGTACAATAATTAATTTTGGAAGTAATACTGATGGAGAGAAAAATATGAAACAGCTTATTTGGATAGTATTCATGTTCAGTGTAATTGGCGGAGTATCGGCTAATCCAATTGACTCAACAATATTATCATTACCAATAAAAACACTCGATGGCAGTGTTATTACGCTTTCTGACTATAAAGGAAAACAAGCCGTTTATTTAAAATTTTGGGCGACATGGTGCCAGCCTTGTCGTAAACAAATGCCACATTTTGAAAAGGTGCAAAAGCAATACGGGAAACAACTTAAAGTAATTGCGATTAACTTGGGGGTAAATGATAGCCAGCAATTAGTTAAAGACACTAAAAATGAATTTGGTCTTTCTATGTCAATTGCAATTGATACCTCGGGAGCATTGGCCCAGGCATTTGGTATAATTGGTACGCCATTTCATATACTTATTGATAAAAAGGCTAATATTATCCACAAAGGGTTTGATGTCTCAACCGAATTAGACAATAAACTAAAAATAGTATCAAAAAATAAATCTGTTAAACTCAATAATGAATCACATAAAACACCTAAGGTGAAACAAGTCACTACTATTTTAAATAATATTGAGACAGATAATACCGTATTGTTTTTTGTCGCAACATGGTGTGATTGGTATTTAAAAGAGTCTCGTCCAGCTATTAGCAAACAGTGTGTTAATGCGCAAAAAGCAATAAATATTTTGTATCGAAAATTTCCAAATTATAACTGGATTGGTGTTGTGTCACGATTATGGACAGGGGAAAATGAACTGAATAAGTATATTAAAAAATATACTATTAAACATCCAGTTGCAATAGATACAGAAAATAAAGTGTTTTATCAGTATGGTGTTAAGAATTTTCCGACACTTATTGTCTTACATCAAGGGAAGGAAGTGTTACGATTGACTAATTTTAATAAAAGAAAGGATTTGATCACGGAACTTAAACAGTATTACTGAGTCAAATTGATTTTGGTAATTAAAATTTTTTACTAATCGTGATTGAACTCGGGGTTAATTAATGTATAAGAATAGTGCATTTTATTTTGTTGGTTTATTTGGTATTGCCATTATTGGTTTTTGGCAATCGTATTTCTCAAAATTTTTTGACACTCTTAAATTTAATGCGATTGATGGCTATATTCATTTTCATGCTGCAACAATGGTATTGTGGATGCTATTGTTAATCAGCCAACCATTGTTAATTCGATTTAAAAAACATTCATTACATCGATTGCTAGGAAAAAGTTCATTTATTTTAGTACCGTTGGTCATTATTTCTTTAATTTTACTTGCACACAGCCAAATTGTACTTGGTGATTATGGAGTAAGTTACAATCGGCTTTATATTTTATTTTTACAACTATCCTTACTTGTTATTTTTGTAATTGCTTATAGCCTCGCAATGATTAATAGAAAAAATCCTGCGCGGCATGCACGTTACATGATTGCCACCTCGTTAACGTTGATAGACCCAGCCGTCGCAAGATTACCAATTGATTTGCCATCAATTCCATTTAGTTATCAAGTATATACATTTTCGTTGATTGATTTAATATTAGTGATATTAATTATAGCTGAATACCGGCAACAGCGTGGTAGAGACGTATTCCCTATTATGCTTGTTATATTTGTTTTTTTTCAATCGCTCAATTTAACCTGGACCCGAAGTGATCTGTGGGATAGCTTTGCTTTGTGGTTTGCGATGTTACCGTTAACTTAAAATGGCTTGTTAAATTAGAGCAACTATCTGTAATGTAAACACCATCTAGTTATGTTGACTAAGTGGTGTTAATTACTAAAACCGCATGGCTGTTGATACCGCTATACGATTCCAAGCATCGGCTGTAACGATTTGCATTATTGTTTCGGTTAATTCATTTTCGTCAAAGAGCCGTATTATTTTTGTCCTTAAATCGGTCATGCCTTCGATGAGACAGTGTCGCCTATCATCAAGCGTCAGAGTGACTCGATTAATCCCTTAAAGTATTTGAAACACCCAACGTAATGTTGGTGTTTTAGTTGGAATGTTAATTTGATTGGGGAGTATCTTGTTGCTAGCTTCCAACGTTTGCCGCATACGCCGTTCGGAAATCGAATAAACCAATAAAGATAATGTCATCACCATGAGCAGTGCTTGAATTCGAGAAGGCTTTTTAAGAAACAGTGAGGACACAAAAAATAACGAATCTTTTAAAAAATGGAGCATCTGAACTCGTCGGACATATTGGAGTGATGGATAATGGAGATAGAAGCTTTGAGGATATAGGAACAATCGATGAGTCAAAAATATGTGGGCATATTACAACTACAATGGAAGGTGGTGAAAAAGCATTTAGAGATCGTAAAGATAAATATGGTTACTAATTAGCTCCTTTTTTATAGAAAGTAATAATTTTAAATATGTCATATTTTTGTAGTAGAGGAGCGTCCGATTCTGGGTATTATAGTTGACACTTAATGTGAAAAAAATCAGGCATAACCCTGCCAAGCGGCGAAGTTATGGTTCAGAGGATATGGGTATGTTTAAAACAAGGAGTTAGATGGTGGCCGGAGGTGGAATCGAACCACCCACACGAGGATTTTCAGTCCACTGCTCTACCGACTGAGCTATCCGGCCATTTTGTTGCTATTGACTTATGGTGTATGATTTAACTATAAAAATCAACCTGTTAGGGGTTGAGTTAGAAACCACAATCTCAGAGAATAAATATTATCTGAGCGCCGTATTAGACAGGTCGGGGGCGCACAAGTCAAGGGTTTCGGGTTATTTTGTGGGGGCAATATAGCCGTCTACTTTGGCGGAGCCTGCGCCGAAGAAGAACTTTTCCATTTCACCTTCTAAGAACTTTCGGTCGTCGGGGTTCATTGGGCTGAGGCGTTTTTCGTTCATTAGCATGGTTTGCTGGCCAAGCCATTGCTGCCAGGCTTCTTTGCACACATTATCAAAGATTCGTTGACCGAGTTCGCCGGGGTAGGGGCTGCGTTCTAATCCCTCGGCTTGTTTTTTTAATAATATACACTCGACCATTCGTGACATGTTGTTACTCCAGTTAATTAATGTGTACTAAAAAGCGTTTCAATTAAGCTTTTGACGGGTGCGGGTAATCCGATTGCATCCGGTTGGCGTGTGTTATACCAGACATAGGGCTGGTTTTCCATTATAACGCTGGATGAATTTTGGGGCGCGATTTGCGCCAATTGCGGATTAATATCGAGCTGATAATGGCTAAATTTATGTTGAATTGGTGACAAGGTTTTGGGTGTGTTGATACTTAAACCGAGATTTTCTTGGCACCATTGTGTTGGTTCGGCGTCACTTGGGCATTCTGGAAAACTCCAAAGACTGCCCCAAATACCAGCTGGTGGGCGTTGATAGAGTAATATTTTACCGTCCTGTTCCAAGATCATCATGGTGGTGGATTTTATTGGATAGTTTTTTTTGGGCTTTTTGCCGGGGTAGTCGCTGGGGTTGCCTTGGGCAAATGCTTTGCAGTGCTTATTGAGTGGACAAATATCACATGCGGGTTTGCTGCGGGTACATAGCGTTGCGCCTAAATCCATTATGGCTTGGGTATAATCGGCACAATTATTTTTGGGGGTGTGTTGTTCTGATAATTGCCAGAGTGTCTCGCTATTGGCTTTGTTGCCATACCAACCGGCAACTACATGGTAGCGTGCTAGTACGCGTTTAACATTGCCATCGAGAATGGCATGGGATTGGTTTAGTGCTTGCGCTAATATTGCCGCAGCGGTTGAGCGACCAATGCCCGGTAATGCTAATACTGGTTCAAACTCCGTTGGGAATTGGCCATTGTGTTGTTGCATAATAATTTGAGCGGCTTTGTGCAGGTTACGGCCGCGAGCGTAATAGCCCAGACCAGTCCAGTGATGCAATACTTCATCTTGTGTGGCTTGAGCCAACTGTTCGATACTACTGAAAACCGTTATGAACTTTTCAAAATACGGAATAACGGTGTTAACCTGGGTTTGTTGTAACATAATTTCAGAAACCCAAACACGATACAATGAACGATCTTGTTGCCACGGCAAGTCGAAACGACCATGTTTTTTGTACCAGTTTATTATTTTAGAACTCAATGTAGATACACTCATGAAGCTTATTGTACGTAGAGTTTGTTGCTAGGTGAAGTTGCAATATTGGTTTAGCGCAAGATTTTTATTTTGCCTTGTTTTATTAATCTGGCGCGTCCGCTGACTTGGGCGAGTTTTTCAAGTTCGTTGATGGTTTCTTGGCTTTCTTTTAAAAACACATCGGTTAAAATCCACGGGCCAATTAGTGGCGGCACCCAAAAATCCGGCTCAAAATCAGCAGCGAATATTACTCGGGTTTTTTTGTTTTCGTCAAACACCTGCCACAGGATTTGTCCGGATAGAAAATCACTTTTTGCTGGATCAAGGTGGATCATGATATAGCCATTATCTAGTTCGGTGACGCGTTGGTATTGCACTTGTTCGGTACAAAAAAACAAAACACAACCACTGGTGTTAACTTCAACCTCGTGTTTTTTCCCCTTGGAATATTTAACGATGCTGCTAACGATGGTATCATTTAATTTGTGAATATTTTTTAAGTCCACTAAATGCCGGTAGACATCTTCTAACTCGGCATTAACTCGCATATCCACGCGAATAACATAGTGGCCATCGTTTTCATCAACAAATGAGGTGATGACTTCTCCGGCTATGTTATTGCTTATGTTTACTGTTAATAGAAATACAACAAATAACAACTGAACACTATTCATTTTATTTAAATAAATTACCTAATTTCTTTTTAAGATCTTTTTCTAAACGTTTTTTTAAATCTTTTTCGGCTTTTTTCTTTTTTTGATCTAACTTCTTTTTCTCGGAATCGACTCTATTTTTTACGGCCAGTTTCGCTTTTTTCTCGTGTATCTTGGTTAATGCCGTTAACACGACCCATTTGTTGTATTTTATATTAGTAAACGGGCCACTAATAGGAAAGTCTATGGCTTGTTTAGTTAATGGCTTTAGTTGTCGGTCAACAAATTCATTGCCAACTTTTAAATCTTTTTGAAATATAATGCGCGCATCGTATTTGACGTAGCTTTTCACTAAATCAACATAACCTTTACCATCAAGATTAACATCACGCGACTCAGTAATAAAGTCACGATTGTGTGCAATACCATTTTTAATTTGAAATGAACCTTTCATCACTTTAAAAACATCGGGGTTATCAAAACGTTGTTTTTCTTTAAATTCTTTTTTGATTAATTTGTAGCCTGCTTGTTTCGCAAGGTATACCGGATTCAAATATTTTATTTTTGAATTTTTAATATTAAACGCCACCGTACCATTTAAGTTTTTAGTGAGTGTTGATATTTTTAATCCACTAGTGCGTAGTTTAGCACTAGCGGTACCAGTACCGGAAATATAGTCTTCGCCCATAAAATCAGTTACCATTGGCGCGAAAGAGACACCGGTAATTTTTTCATTCATGGTGATGACTGGAATTTTTTTCTGAATATTTAACGATAAATTTCCCTGATATCGGCCATTATACATTTTTGCCGAGACTGGGTTTAAACGAATGACGCCATCTTTTGCTGTTAGTGTTAGTTTAATATTTTTCGATTTTAATTTTGAGATGGTAGCCTTGGCTATTTTAAAATCACCTTTAATGTCCAAGCTGCGTAATAGTTCAACAGGGATGGGTAGGGGTTGTTCTGGAGATTTGGCTGTTGCGGCCGGTGCGACTACTTTTTTTTCGTTGCCAGTTGCCGGTGGAGCCGGTGGTGGTAGATAGCGGTCGACATTAATTTCATTCAAACTTAATTTATAACGCAGTCGTGGTTGGGAAAAATTACTCACTGCAATTTTTCCGCTCAAGTTACTGTCATCCAGTTTTAGTTTTAAGGTGGATATTTTAATGCTACTGGGTGTAGCAGAAAAGTTAATGTCTAATTTTGCTTTTTCTAAAACACGGTTATCGGCCATTTTAGGCAGAGTTATTTGTAGCGTATTTAATAAGGCTTTTGGGTTGAGTTCATTGCTCGATAATTTTCCGCTGACTTTTAATTTGCTTAATATATTTTTAGCGCTGAGTGATAGTTTTAATTTAACGCCCAAGCTTGTAAGCTGCAAGTTTGAGATAGCAGCCGTTTCTGTTGATAAATTGGCTTTAATCGAATCAGCACTGAGTATTGCCTCGATCTTATTTGGTTTTTGTATTGTTTGGTTTAAGTTTTGAATCAATTTAAGATTACTTATTTTAATATTTTGTTTTTCAATATTAAACTTTATGGTGGCGAATAATTTTGTTGCACCTGAAATAGCGGGTTGTTTGGCTTTAAATGAAAAATTAATATTGATGTTGCTGGCAGTATTGTTAGCAATAACACCGGTAGTGAAATTAAAATTGTTAAGCTGGTAGTGCTGGCCAAGTTGCTTGTCTAACCAATTGATATTGGCATCGATTAATTCTATGCCGGCAATCGCTGGTAATATTAATGTACTGTTATCGGCTTGTGGCGTTTTGCTGGGACTTGAGCTAGTTGGTTTTTTAGGTTTTGTTTTAACGGTATTACTGCTGGCAGTTTTTTTTATTAGATCATCCCAGTTATTGACACCTTGTTTATTTTTTTCCAATGAAACATGAAGTCCGGCTAATACAATTTTATCAACTTCAATTTTACTGCTAAACAAGGGCATTATTTTAATGCGAACATCAGCAGATTTTATTTTGGCAAAGGGCTTTTTGGAAAATCCGAGAGCGGTGCTATTGCTGAGTGATAGTTTTCCAAGGCTTAATCCTAGCCACGGAAAAACGCTGTAGTTTAAGTCACCGTCTATGCTGAGTTTGCGGCCGGTCTGTTGTTGCACTAGCTCGGTGATTTCGGGTTTATAATCGTTTGGATCAAATATCATTGCCACAACAAGTGGCCCAGCGATGAGTAATATAAGAATAAATCCAACGGTAATGCTGATCTTTTTCATGATGTCTTTTGATTTTAAAATTAGTATTGAGTTCTAGCTTAAATTATTAATGAAGCTAAGAGTTTTGTATACGGAATTAATATTATCGTGAACTTTATAATTCCAATGTTTAAACACGAGATTCCGGCTTAAAAAACTACCGAAATGACGGTAAGTTTGTACTGGTAAGTTATTACCGAATTGCATCTGTGTAATTGTAGCTAAGCTTAATGAATTTAGCATGAACAAGCTGGTATAACTCGCTCATGCTTAAATTTTAATGGGTTTTTAAGCTTGGGTGCGCGATATTGGGCAGTTTTTGTTGAGTACTGGTTAATGACTCGATAAATCCACAGCATTTAGAGGCGATATTAATACATCGCTGTTATTTGGCTGTCAAAATTGTTGAGAACAATTGCTCGTTTTATTTTGAGGGTTGGGGTCATCATACCGTTGTCGATTGTCCAAGGTTCTAATAACACCGTGATCCGACGAATTTTGGCATAGCCCGGAAAGTCGCGCAGTTGCAAACTGATTTGTTTTAGTAATAGCGATTGAACGGTTCGCGATTGAAAATCATCAGAAGATTTTTCGTCAATTTTAAATTTTTGCGCCAGTTCTTTTATAGTATCAGGATTTAGAACAATCAGTGCTGAAAGATAGGAGCGTCCTTCGCCAATGATGAGTGCTTGCTCAAAATACGGGTGGATAGTAATAGCCGATTCCATGTCGGATGGTGGTACTTTTTCACCGTTGGATAACACTAAAATATCTTTGCTGCGGCCGGTGATGTAGATGTGTTCATTTTCAATTTTTACAATATCACCGGTTTGTAACCAGCCATCGGGATTAATAATTTCATTGGTGGCGGTTTCGTTGTTCCAGTAGCCTAGCATATTGGCTGGGCTTTTCACGAGTAGCTGGTTATTATCATCGGTGCTAATTTTAATGCCCGGTAGTGGCATGCCAACGCTGCTCGGATCGTTTTTCTCGGCAGTATTGCCACTAATAATCGGGCTGGTTTCGGTCAGGCCATATCCTTGGATAATATTAAGTCCCATACTGATAAATACTTTGGCAACCGTTGGTGGTAGTGCTGCACCACCGCTGGCGATTAATGCCAGTTCACCACCTAAACGTTGTCTTAATTTGCAAGCAACCAGTTTGTTTAACATTGGCCAGAGTGCCTGGCTTGGTTTCCAGCCGACTTTACCTTGCTGCATTAAAAACCGATGCCAACCGATAGCGATGGTTCGGTTGAATAACATGCGTTTAACGGGCGACTGTTTTTTTAGGTTTTGATAAATTTTATCGTAGATACGTTCAAAAATTCTTGGCACCGCAACCAGCACATTTGGTTTTAAGGTGATCATGTCATCCGCAAGCGATTGAATCGAACGTGAATATGCTACTACACCATCACACATCATCGGAATGTAATAACCAACGGTGCGTTCAAACATGTGGGATAGTGGTAAGAATGATAAAAATAATTGGTCGGGTTTTAAGTCAAATGTTTTTAAAGCAGCTTCTGCATCAAATAAAATATTTCGATGACTGAGCATCACGCCCTTTGGTTTTCCAGTGGTGCCAGAGGTGTAGACAATGGTGGCTAAGTCGTCCGGTTTGCCCTGGCGTTGTTGTAACTCAGCGGGCTCTTTTGATAGCCAGTTATTGGCATAAAAAATAATATTATCGTCGGGATCGGTGGTGATAAAGCTGGGATTATCGTCAATGACAATAACGCCTTTTATATTGGCGATGCAACTTGGTTCAGCTTCTTTAATTTGTTGCCATTTAGAAACCTCTTGCACAAACAAGGCTTTGATGTCGGCATTTTGCAAAATATAAGCCGCATTATCGGGGCGGTCATCGACATAAAGTGGAACAACCACCAAGCCCAAACCCAATGCGGCATGTTCAATGGCAACCCACTCGGGACAATTGCGTAATAATATCGCAATTTTGTCACCGGCTTTAAGCTCTAAACTTTCTATTGAATGTTGCCAATGGGCGACAATTTCGGCCATTTCAGACCATGTTAAGTCCTGCCAAAGTTTGGCATCGCGCAGGTAGCGACGGTAGGCAATTTTGTTTGAACTTTGTTGCACTCTTGCCCTAAATAGACCATCTAGGGTCTGGGCAGTATCAGCGGATATGTAATCTATGGTATTGTCCATATGATTGGTTGCACCTTTTTTATTATTTTAAGTTAAATAATGTAGCTCGCTTTATTTGTTTTAGTACATCAACATCCCTGTTACAAGTTGGATGATAATGCTAATCTCACTAAACAGCTAGCTTTTTATTATATATATTTCAGTAGTTTAGCTAGTGACTTACGAATATTAGCGAACATTAAATACACAGTACAGGTATCCACATGAATATTATGGTTAATGGTAAAACAAAGAATGTTAAGTCAAATTATACTGCGCAACAGTTATTATCCGACATGGGCTTTGCAGGAAAGCGGGTTGCCGTCGAACTGAATATGGAAATTGTGCCACGTAGTAATTATGCTCAAACTTTTATTGCAGATGGTGATAAAATCGAGATTGTCCGTGCTATTGGCGGTGGTTAGATGTGGGCACTTACTAACTTTAAATAAAGTCGAATTTTTTACGTAGTTTTAAATAGGATCAGGCAACAAATGAATACTGCAACAGCGGACATTAAATCAAAAACACGCAATCAAAATGATTCATTAGTCATTGATGGTGTGTCATATTCTTCACGCTTATTGGTTGGTTCAGGCAAATATAAAGATCTGAATGAAACAAAATTAGCCACCGAGGCCAGTGGCGCAGACATTATTACGGTGGCGATTCGGCGGACCAATATTGGACAGGATCCAAATGAGCCTAATTTGCTTGATGTGGTACCAATGGATAAATACACCATTTTACCTAATACTGCGGGTTGCTATACGGCTGAAGATGCGATTAGAACTTGCCGCCTAGCCCGAGAATTATTAGATGGTCATGACTTGGTTAAACTTGAAGTATTGGGTGATCAAAAAACCTTATTTCCGGATATTAGTGAAACGTTAATAGCCGCTGAAACATTAGTTAAAGAAGGATTCAAAGTGATGGTCTACACCACTGACGATCCGATTACCGCAAAAAAATTACAGGAAATGGGCTGTGTTGCCGTAATGCCATTAGCTGCGCCTATTGGTTCTGGCTTGGGAATTCGCAACCCCTATAATATAAAATTAATCATTGAAAATGCCACCGTTCCGATTTTAGTGGATGCCGGAGTTGGCACCGCATCCGATGCTGCACTGGCGATGGAGTTGGGTTGTGATGGTGTGTTAATGAACACCGCGATTGCGGGCGCACAAAATCCGGTGTTAATGGCCTCAGCAATGAAAAAAGCCATCGAAGCAGGGCGTGAAGCCTATCTTGCCGGACGCATGCCGAGAAAGTTATACGCTAGTGCATCATCTCCTATTGACGGAACGTTTTTTTAAATCGATAGTGCTAAAACTTCCAATTCGTATTTGAAAATGATAATAAATTTTCCCGTGTGTTTTAGTTGTGTTGTTGCTGTAACTTCATGACAGAAGAAAAAACCAAAGACGGTCGAATTTTGCGTCGTATCAAAAGTTATGTGCGACGTGAAGGTCGGCTAACCTCATCACAAGCTCGTGCCATGCGCGAGTTATATCCTAAATTTGGGACGTGAAGGTCGGCTAACCTCATCACAAGCTCGTGCCATGCGCGAGTTATATCCTAAATTTGGAATTGAATTTCAAACTCAACAGCTTGATGTTAACGCCGAGTTTGCACGTGCAGCCGATACTTTTATTGATATTGGTTTTGGTACTGGAACCAGTGTAGTACACATGGCTGCGTTACATCCTGAACACAATCATCTTGGCGTTGAAGTGCATCGTCCGGGAGTGGGAAATTTATTATTACAAGTTGAAAAAAATAATTTTTCTAATGTGCGTGTTATTTGTTATGACGTGATGGACGTGCTTAATAATATGATTGCCGATGAATCATTGACGGGTGTCTTTTTATTTTTCCCCGACCCTTGGCATAAACGCAAGCACCATAAGCGACGACTAGTGCAAGAAACATTCATCCAATTATTGCGCAAAAAATTACAAGTCGGTGGTTTTTTTCACATGGCAACTGACTGGAAACATTATGCCCAGCAGATGATGACAGAAATGAATGTTGCCGAAGGTTTTGTTAATAAAGCTGGAGACAATAATTACTGCGAACGACCAGACTATCGTCCTATCACTAAGTTTGAACAACGTGGTTTCCGGCTTGGTCATAGTGTCTGGGATTTAATTTTTATAAAAAATAATTAGACCGGTTTTAATTTAAAAACCGAGAGTCTTTTTGATTTTATTGTAGAAATTCAATATTCTTACCTTACTATAGTCTATCATAGTCGTCTAAAGGACATGGTTAATAGTCGACAACAAAAGCGATTAATTCGACACTCGCTACTAGAGCAGCATCGAGGTATATGGACGGGAAAGAATTCTTACATAAAATGCACGCAGGTGATGCGACCGTGTGGGACAGGTTAATGCCAATGTTACGGGGTATTGCGCTTGGGGCTTGTGCCGATCTAGGAGTATTGGATGAGCTTAAAGAAGACATCGTCCAAGATGTTGCGATGCGTGTGTTTACCCGTTGGCAATCGTATGCTGCCAAAAGTGCTTTATCAACTTGGATTTATTCTATTGCGCGTAACCGTTGCCTTGATGAATTACGCAAACGTGTGGTTCGTGGTGATAATCGTAAGTCAGTCGATGATAGCAATGACCACTCAACTGAAAATCAGGCATTGAATGGGCACCATGATCCTAAGTTTGAATTAATATTATGTGTGCAACAAGTGCTAGCCGAGTTAGATAAGCAGGGATCAGCACGCAAAAATAGTCATCGCATGATCGACGTTCTGATCTACTGGGTGGAACATACACCAACAAGCGAAGAGTTGGCTAATTTTTTGAGTACCACTGTGCAGGCCGCCAAACAACGCAAATACGAAATACGCAAACGAATGGAAGAACTTTGTCGTCGGTTTTGTGGCAATGATGATTGTTCACTACAACTCACTGGGGAGTTGGTATGAGCCAAGAAAAGCAAAAAACCGATAAATTATTCGATAGACTTGCCGGCACCCCCCCAGGTAATGAGACTGAATCCAATTCCGGAACTCAAGTATTACGTACTGCAATACAAGCACAAATTGCTACCCAACGTGCCGCTGAGCAAGCAAGTCGTGATGAATTAAACGCGACACAAAAAACACAAATGGATGCAATCAAACAACAATTACTTGAACAGGGATTAATTGGTGTCGCTAACCGATCATGGTTTCAAAGTTTACAAAAATTAATTTTTGCTAGCGGTTGGGAACGGCCCTTTGCTTTGGCCGTGAGTATGATGTTTGTGATTACCATTGGGGTTCAGCTGGGACTGTCTCCAGATTTAGATCCTGAGATTATTGTTCGTGGTGGTGCAACACCCGAAATAATTACCCCCAATGCCACAAAATTTTCTAAGCAGCTTAGCAAATCCTTGCGCGAGCTTGGTGCAAAGGTGCTGATTGTTAAAATTAATACAACTGATTTAACCATGCGAGTTGACGTGCCCCGTACCGCTAATGTGGCGGCAATTAAAAAATTATTTTCAGATAAAGGTATTAAGCTGCAAGCTTATCCACCCTATAGGTTAATAGTCAAACAATCAGACTAATGTGGGCGTTTGCTGAAAAATAAATTTATTCATATAAAACCTGACTTTTCTCTAGGAGACGCGTCAAATACACATGGCATAGAAAAATACTAAAAAGTATCTTAGCTGCTAATAAAATTTTATATAAAAAAGAGGACAAACCATGAAACAAACCGCGATTATTTTAGGTGCTGGGCTTATGGCACAATTGTTTTTGATGCCTATTATAGCCTTGGCCGGTATGGGGATTAACGGTCTCGATATCAAAGCCCCAGATGGCGCCAGTGCTCCTAGTCATTCAGGCAATGGCATGTCATTACCCAGTTACAACCCACTGAATGGTCCGATGAGTGATGCGGCATTAGGACAAATCATGATGCAAGTGGAGGCCGAACCACCGATTAAAACGCGCGGAGCAGGTGGCAATAAACTGGAGCGATTATTTGCAGCACGTTGTCGTTCGGTGGTGTTCCTTGCCCATAAAGTAAAAATTAATGGTAAAGAAGGCACATACACCGGTACCGGTTCAATTGTCAGTATGGATGGACATATATTAACGGCCGAACATGTCGTTTCTGGCAGCAAGATGATAGCGGTGGGTATCTTTCCATCGTGTAAACCCGGAACACAGCCGGAGTATTTTGCGGCAAAGGTTATAAAAGCAGATTCGAGTCGAGACTTGGCTTTATTACAACTCATTAAATTACCGTCGGATATAGCAATTATGCCAATTGGTAAGTTGGATGAAGTACGCACAGGTTCTTCTGTCGTGTTGATTGGACATCCGCATAATTTATTTATGTCTTTGAGTCAGGGCACGGTTAGTGCTATTCGACCTGACTATAAATTTACCCAAAATCGTCAGGCAACCGTGATTCAAACAGACGGTGCGCTAAACCCAGGAAATTCGGGAGGTCCGATGATGTCTGATGATGGTAATCTGATAGGAGTCAACAGTTTTATAAAAGGTAAGGCCAGTGCCGGTTTAAATTTTGCGGTGGCGGTGTCTGATGTGCGTTCGTTTATAACCTCTAAAAATACCCGTTTTAAACCAAAAGTAAAAGCACCGGTGGTTAAACAAAAATTAGTAAAAGCTTCATGCAAACCAAAATCATTAAAACAATGGAAAAAAGACAAAACCAAGTTTACCTTATTTGACTTTTATTGCAGCGGCAAAGGTGATGCCATACTGGCCATACCGGACGATAAAACTAAAAATCCATTTATGGCGTTAGATCGAAACAAAGATAAAAAACCAGATGTCATTATTATTCTCAATCGAAAAGGGCAGCCATTAAGATCAAAATGGGACGACGATTTTGATGGTGAAATTGATTACCATGGTAAACATGTTAATGGTGAGTGGGAACCAAGCCAACGAGTTCGACTTTAAGTTGTACCGTATTTGTAAGGAGCGTTATATTGAGAATCTGGCAAACAATCATTGTGATGATAGTCGCAACTTTACTGCTAGCCGCATGTTCTGTTAAGTCATTATCAAACCAAGATATCGACAAACAAAATAGCGATACAAAACTGCGTTCAGAATTAAAAGCAGCAGAAAAAAATTATGGCCTAAATAGCAAGGAAGTCGTTGTTATTTTAAAGAAGCTGGGAACGCATTATAAATTAAATCATCACTCAAAAAAGGAAGGGGCTATTTATGATCGTTTAGCCCGTATTCGTTGGGCACCAAAAGAAAAAGCCTTGCGTCAGGAAATTAAGGATGCTCAAGATAATTATGGACGCAATAGCTCCCAGTCGATAACAGCACACATTAAACTGGCCAAATTTTTTTCCCGACAGTCTACCCGAAAAGAAAGGTTTGCGCTTTTAGAGCAGAGTCTTAAACTGGCGCGAGAACGCTATGTCGAAGACCAAGCGGAGCTTGCAAAGATTCTTTATCAAATTGGCAATCTATTTAGCCGCTCAGCGTTGCTTATCAATGATTCAAACGAAATTTCAGAATTAAAATTACAATTAAAACGTGCTGAAACATTGCTGATTGAATCCCTCGAACGCTATGATAACAATCGTGATCCCGATCCACGTTACCGAAAAAAAGTCGTCAAACGCTTATACAGCTTATATCGAGTGAGCAAGCAGCATAATAAAGCCGTTGAAATAATTGAACGCGGTTTACGAATAGACGTTAAATACCAAGCCGGAAAACAACAAGATATTGCAAAAGGTTTATATGAACTTGGAAAAAAACAAAATCGTTTAAAAAAATATACAGCAGCTTTATATGCTTTAAAGCGCAGCCTAGAATTGGATAAAGCACAATATGGAAAACAACACCGTTATATATCCGTAACGCAACATGAGTTGGGAAAAGTTTATGCTAATAAAATGCAGTATACCAACGCGCTTCTGGCATATAAAGCTAGCTTGGCGATAGCGACAAAACTGTATCCCAATGGAAGTACCGATGTTGCATTGGATCTTAGGGATCTTGCCAGCGTTTATACTAAACTAGGCTTATACGACCGTGCATTGCCACTTCTAAAAAATAGTTTAGCGATGTATAAAAAACTTTTAAAATATGATCACCGATCTGTTCTAAAAGGATATCATCATCTTTCATTACTATTAGTTGATATGGGGAATTATTCAGAGGCGCTTACATATTCATTGCAAGCACTAGAGATAATTAAAGGCCGAGATAAACCCAGTAACCGCGATATCGCTTATGTCATGAATAGCCTTGCTATTATTTACCAAGAACAGGGCAATTATTCAAAAGCATCAGAACAATATACTAAGGCATTAGCAATACTTAAAAAGATAAAAAATTCGGCTTATCCAACAATATTAGGCAATTATGCTGTATTACTTGCTAAGTTGGGTCAAAATGATAAAGCCTTATCCCTGCACAAGCAAAGTATTGCTATTTTCAAAAAGAAACGACCGATAAATTATTTATCGCTAGCAAAAGAACTCAGCAATCTAGGGGGGCTTTATATCGAAATGGGGAAACCTAAAAAAGCCGTACCAGTATTGGAACAGAGTTTAGCCATTCGTGAAAATATTTTTCCTCAAAACCATCCATTGATAGCAATGAGTTTAAATAATTTAGCCGTAGCTTATGTTCAGCTCGAAAAAATCGATAAAGCCGTAGCATTACATCAGCGTGTATCAAATATTTATAAGGCATTATATTCTGCAGACCATCCCGTTATGGCAAAGCATTATAATAATCTTGCACATATGTATTTGAATTTAGGTAAGCTTAAAAAATCTGAGCAGATGATGTTCAAAGCACTAACACTAGCGCAAAGTGGCCAAGGTAATAGCGAGATATTATGGCGAGTACAAAGTGGACTTGGGGTTTTATATACTCAGTTACAACGCCACGAGCTTGCTATTTTTTGGGGTAAGCTAGCAGTTAACACCATCCAAGGATTACGTGTAAACTTAGCAAACCTAGATAAACAGACGAATACCGGTTTTTTATCGAACAAACGTTATGTTTATCAAAATCTTGCCGATCTGTTAATTACCCAAGGTCGTATCAAGGAAGCTCAGTCCGTGTTACAGATGTTAAAAGAACAGGAGCTGTACAACAGTTTACAACGCGCAGCTAAAATCGATCCACGTCAAACTCGAATTAAACTCACTGGGTTGGAACAAAAACGTTTTGCTAAATATTATAAACTACAGGATGAACAAATAAGCTTGGGTAAGGAACGTGCAACATTGCTACGTAAACTAAAGCTCGGTGCGATATCCGATGTTGAAAAGAAACGTGTCATAGAGATTAATGAGCAACTACTACCGCTGTTACGCGAGGCAATGCTGGTATTTTTACAAGAGCTGCAAAAATTATCCGATCAATTTGCAAAAGATAAAGCCTATCGACAGACAGAGCCTCGGCTTGATGTGGCTGAAACCAATTTACAAAAGGCAATGATCCAAACACTACATACTAATCCAGATACGAAAATTGCTGCATTGCAATACGTGGTGACGGATAAACGTCTGTCAATTTTATTAAGTACCGCGAACAATCCACCGGTAGCCAAACAAATTAAGTTTGATGGTAAAACATTAGCCTCTGATATTTTAACAGTACGAGAGTTATTGATTGCCTCCAACTCATCTCAAGGTGATTCAACATTACTTAATAACAAATTAAAATCATTATACAACTTGTTGATTGAACCCATTGCCAAAGAGCTAATCACTCTCGATGCTAAGACATTAATATTAGTTCCAAACGATGTATTACGCTACATTCCATTTGCGGCGTTATATGATGGTAAACGCTATTTAATTCAAGATTATAGCTTGACCCTATTTAATGAAGCCGTGAAAAAAGATTTTACAAGCAACTCTAGCCAGAACACCAAACTAGCCGCTATGGGGCTCAGTCAAGCTGTGGACAAATTTCCGGCCTTATCAATGGTTCCTGATGAGTTGACGGCGGTGGCGGTAACATCCGGTATAAAAGGCAAAACCTATTTAGATGAAGCTTTTACTCGAGTTGTTTTAAAAAATGCTCTAAAACAAGATTTTACTATTTTGCATCTAGCCAGTCATTTTGAATTTGTCTCAGGTCGAGCCGATGCCTCGCGTTTTTTTCTAGGTGATAAAAGTTCATTATACTTAGGTGATATTGTTCGCGAAAATCTTCGCTTTGATAATTTTTCACTGGTAACTTTTTCGGCTTGTGAAACCGGCCTTGGCGGTGGGCTTGATGCAGATGGTAGCGAGATGGAAAGTCTTGGAGCTCTAGTGCAAAATCAGGGAGCACGTGCGGTGATGGCAACGCTTTGGAAAGTCGCTGATAAAAGCACCTCTGAATTTATGTCGTTATTTTACCGTTATTATCACGAGCTAAAAATAAGTAAAGCCGAAGCATTGCGAAAAACCCAGCTAAAATTTATTAAAGCCAAATCGAGCGGACGTCGAGCTTGGTCACGTCCTTATTTTTGGGCTCCGTTTGTATTGATGGGAGATTGGCGCTAATGGCTGAACAACGATGGTGGTATTCAAAGAATGGGCAACATATTGGCCCAGAAACATTAGAAGCATTACATAAATTGGCAAACACCGGTATTTTACAACGCACCACCTTAGTCTGGTGTGATGGCATGGATGAATGGCTAGAAGCACAACACGTTAAAGAATTTAATACTGTATTTAAAGAGCCACCACCCTTGCCCAATGATTTTAAACCCGTTTCTAAAATATTTAATGGTCTTGCTGATAATGACAATGAAAAAATAAAATTACAACTTTCCGCTGATGTAAGAAATAAATACATCGCGACACTGTTTAAAGCTTATTACATAACCGGAATAGCACTTGGTATACTAGCGGGTATAATTCTAATCATTATTATTGTCGTTAATACTGAAATCCGAACTATTTTTTTTATTGTTATGCCCTTTTTGGGTGGCAGTATTGGGCTTAATATTACCAATAAAATTCAGAGAATAAGATTTAAAGATAAGAGTGATGAATTAATTCAAGTTTTATATAATGATCATATTAAGAAAAAAAATATACAAGATATTATTTCTAGTATAACGGGAAGTATTGTTGTTGTATTTATTATTGGTGTTTTTATCTTTAGCGAGCAAGCACGATATAAAACAATAAATTTATATAAAGAAATAACGTCAAGTACTAAATGTGTTCTGGTATCCAGCTCGGCTCATGAAGACGCATTTTTTATCAAAAAACAGTCTGATTATGGTTATACGGTTAAAGCGAAGGTAAAAAATACTGGTGATGCCGGTCAGCTTTCACTTGTTGCTAAACTCATTACCTCTGAAGGAAGTTTTAGTCAGAAACAAAAATTTCATTTAAAGGCAGGGGAAACAATTGATCTTGCCTTCCAGTTTTCTGAACCAACGGTCAATGCGACAAATGTACGTTACAAGCTGAAATGTAAGTAGCATTGTGATGTTTGAAACCAATAATAATGTTAACTATTTTTTGACTTGAGCTAATCTTATTTATTTTCATCGAGTTACTATACCAAAAATTTAACGTCATTTTATTTAATTCTTTCCTGACCTTTCCCTATGTGCCGCGTCTCATGTTTAAGGCGACTTATTGGTCGTTATTTCAATCTTAAATATAAACTTGAGGAATTATTTATGAGTAAGTTAGGCGTTTTTCTTATTGTATCAGTGTTATTACTCACCGCTTGTGGTGGTGGAGGTGGAGGTGGTACTAGTAGTGGTAGCGTAGTAAATTCACGTGGACAGGATCGGATATTATCGATTTCAGGCATTGACACAACAGTTTTAGGTGACAAGATGACATTAACCGAAATTGCCTATAGACAAAATTTTGGTTTTGCTGACGAGGTGGTTATCGCAACAAGCGATGGTATACTGGATTTTGTGTTAGCGTTAGCGGGCGAAGGTACGGTTGATGTTTCAAGCCCTCCACCAATAAACAGAACTGTGTTTAATATTATGCCATTTGGTATTTCCATGACTATTTTTAAAGGAGAACAAGAATGGGCTTATACTTTGGCGTGTACTGGAGCTAATGGGCTTACCGTTAATTGCAGTAATATTAATTTTGATTCAGCAACTCGTACAATTACACTAACGGATGTTGTTGTCTTAGCAGCAACAAGCGCTGGCAATCTTGCTTCGGGACCTCTCACCATAAATGGTAAGATTACTTGGGTAGAAGGTGATGAAAAACCTATTAGCTCAACGAATACTGGCGGTAAACCGGTTGTCGAAGGGGCTTTAACGAATATTACAGGTGTATGGCAAGAGGATGATCCGCTTTTTTATACTTCGACTCTAGGTTATGCCGACGAAGTTTATGAAGTTTATAAGCAAGATGGAACTAATTTAACTTTTGCCTATTATCAGAGTGAAGGTTGTTACGACAGTTCTTTAGCTATGTATCAAGACTTTGGAAGTGGAAATATTGCTATTGGTGGAAATGCACCATATAAGTTCACAATAGCGGCTAATATTATGACAGTATCCTATTTGGGTAATAGTTATACTCTGACAAAATCGACTTTTACTGAAAATGATTTTGTACCTGTTTGCGCATAGTAAAGCTTAAAAAATAATAGAAGGGCCGGTATGATTTTAAATTATTCCGGTCGCTTTAGAATATTAAGTTTTGGGCCAAAGCCAAGCTGCACCACGAACACCGCTCGAATCGCCGTATTTAGGTGCAAGCAGTTTAGTTGCAACGTGATCGGAAAAAACATACTCCTGCCAAAGCTTAGGAACATTGTTATACAAGCGTGATACGTTAGACATACCACCACCCAACACAATCACATTGGGATCAATGATATTAATAATACTCGCCAACGCTTTTGCCATACGCCTCTCATAACGTTCGAGACTCGCAAGTGCACCTTTGTTGCCTTGTGTTGCAGCGATAATAATATCCGGTGAAGATAAGGTTTGAGCGGTGATAAGTTTATGATCACGTTCAAAACCGGTGCCTGATAAATAAGTTTCGATACAATCCTGTTTGCCACAATAGCATTCAGTAATTAAACGTTCATTATCGTCAGGCCAAGGCAGAGGGTTATGACCCCACTCACCACCAATGGCATTGATGCCTGTTAGAATTTGGCCATCAATAACAATGCCGCCACCGGTGCCGGTACCAATTATAACGCCAAACACACAATGCTCACCAACTGCCGCACCATCACAGGCTTCTGACATCACAAAACAATTGGCATCATTACTAATACGGACTTCACGCTGGAGTTTATCCGATAAATCAGTTTGTAATGCTCGACCGATTAACCAAGTAGAGTTTGCGTTTTTAACCAAACCTGTCGCAGGTGAAATTGCCCCAGGAATACCCATGCCAACCGAGCCAGTGCTGGCGGTGTGTTGTTCTATTTTATTAACCAACTCAACAACGGCTAACACGGTTGCATCATAATCATATTGCGGTGTTGCCACACGTTCACGAAACAACTCATTACCGTCAGCATCAAGTGCTATACCTTCAATTTTAGTACCACCTAAATCAATACCGATACGCATATTGCTATTATCCTGATTTTTAATTTAATAATAAGATATAAATTGAATTTAGTCGTGTTAGAATTTGATTATAATGTTATTTATTTAACAATTCGGTATCATCATGTTGGTACGCTGGGCTGCAAATACATAATAATTGCAATGGTTTATTGCCAATATTTTTTATGCAGTGCGCCGTGTCGGGGGCAATGCAAATGGAATCACCGGCTTTCACCTCAAAATTATCTTGTCCTAAAGTCATTAAACCAATACCGTTTGTGATATGGTAAATTTCTTCAGTGTTCTGATGTTTATGTAAAAGCGTTTGATCATTTATAGCAACAATAGCCTCCGCTAAACTGCTGTTAGAGACACGGTGAATAGTAGGGTGCATTAATTCACGTATTGTTGAATTATCTTTTGTTTGATAGGCGTTAACAGTATTGTAGTGCGTTACAGCCGTTTTATTGTCTTTAGTCATTATCTTGTTCCGTGCTAACATTTAATAAATTACCAGCACAGTCTGCGCTGACATTAAAAACAATAGGTTGGCAACAGACATAACAATCTTCTATGTAGTGTTGCGTCTCTATTGAGCAGTCAATTTGAGTCTCAAAATTTTCGCCACAATAAGGACAGGAAATGTTTTCAATAACTAGCATGATTAAATTCCAATATGTAATATTAAGTGTAAAACTAGTCGGGCACAAACAGTGCCATAACATCGTTTAAATAGCGTTTGCCTATGTCAGTGGTTTGTATTTTTTTAATATCGCGTGTAATCCACTTTTTATGCTCGGCTTCATTTAGAGGTTTATCAATTAAATTAATTTGACAACCGGTATGGCGATTAAACGTTTCGATGTCAAATCCATCGGTTAGGCGCAAAGCATTCATGATAAATTCCAGTCCAATATCGTTGCGTGTTAAGCTTGAGCTGCCAGCAATATGCAAACCTTGCGCTACTTTTTCCATGTACTCCCGTGGATTTTTCACACGCCACTCACGGTTTATGGTCTGAAATTGGGCATTGCTAATTTTACTATGCGCACCTGCTCCAATGCCTAAGTAGTCGCCAAAATTCCAATAGTTTAAATTGTGCGTGCATTGCTGTTTACTTCTCGAATAAGCTGAAATTTCATAATGTTTGTAATTATATTTAGCTAAAATAGCCTGACACATTTCTTGCATCTGCCAACTATCATCATCATTGGGCAATGCCGGAGCTGCGCTATAGAATAAAGTATTGGGTTCGATTGTTAATTGGTAATGCGAAATATGAGCAACTTGAGTATCAACCGCAATCTGCACATCGTCTAGTGCCTGTTTAATTGACTGCTGTGGTAAACCATACATCAGATCGACATTAATACTATTAAATTCTGCTTGTTGTGCGGTTTCAATTGCGATTAGTGCTTGAGTTTTGTCATGCACTCGACCAAGTACTTGTAAATGCTCATTGTTAAAACTTTGCACGCCAATGGATAAACGGTTTATACCGGCTGATCTAAATTCTTTAAATTTTTCTGTATTTTTACCAAAATCAAATGTACCGGGATTGGCTTCCATGGTTATTTCAACTTGGGGGTGGATTGTTAGCAGCGAGCGTAATTGTGCTAGTAATCGATCCATTGCTTGGGGTGAAAATAAGCTGGGTGTACCACCACCCATAAATACCGAATGAATAGAGCGTCCCCAAATATTCGGTAACGCGAGTTCAACATCATGTAATAAACAATCTATATAGGCCTGTTCATCAAAATCTGATTTTTGTTGATGTGAATTAAAGTCACAATAGGGACATTTTTTGACACACCATGGAAAATGAATATAGAGTGATAATGGTGGCAGGCTTGTAAATTGAATCATTTTAACGTGTTGAAATATTGCTTAGTTCTTTATTTTTTAATGTTCAGTAAATCAACTTGATCTTTTAATGTAACGGCTGAGGCAAAAAAATCATTACTGCTGCTAATATTACTCATTATAAAATCGGGTACTTTAATCGTTTTTGAATACACTAGTTGCGAGCTATATTCGGGTTTACTAAGATAGTGAGTTAGATGAACAACTAAGTTTATTGAACCTGCCGATAAAAATGCGGCTAAAAACATTTTGTTTTTTGACATGGTGCTACTAAAACTTAAATGACCGTAAATTAATGTGACAGTAAATAGCAAGGTTGTAATCGCTAACAGCCACCACGAAAAATCCACTAAAGAAAATGCGAATTCAATGTTTTCACTGAGTACTTCAATAATAGTTAATGCAAAAATTATTAGTGAAACTATTACTGCATGATAAGTAAAGTAAAACCGGTGCGTAATAATTTTACTGGCAATCGACCAGAGTCCAGCCCATGCTGAAAATAATAAATACATAGCAACTACACCAAAAAATATTGTTTTAAAACTGGTTTTACCTGTTTCTGCTAGATATTCATCGAGTAATAAAAATAAGCCGGTAAATAACCAAACAAATAAAAATGAATAAAAGTTGGTTGCCAACATGCTGAGTTTGCTCGGTGTGCTGCGTTGTAAGGCTGTTTCTTTAATGGGATAGTTTAAACTACGAAACCGAATATCAGTATGACCAATGCGAACACGTAAATTATTGTGGATAATTAAATTATCATGTTGTTTTAATGGCGCTGTACTAAATAAGCCATTTTCAGAATTATTATCCTTAACAGTGAATATGTCGTTAGCATTATTATCCAGTTGCAAATGAATCGGTGAAATATAAGGGTCGTCAATAATAATATCATTTGTATACGCACGGCCAATGGTAAATGGATATTTATCAACACGGCTTCGTTGCCGCACTTTACCAAAGCGGTCGAGTATTTCAACAATAAACGGAATTTGAAGGCTCAAGGATTGTTCCATTTAAACGCCTCCAAATAGGAATGTGTAAACGAAATGGCGTTGTCATAACTAATACCGGATAGTGATAGTGTTGTTTGTAAACTCTTATTATCATTATTTAAGGTAATGGCATGAAGCACAACATCATAAAGCCCAATGAGTTTTTTATAGGTTCGTAAACATAAAGCGGTTTTAAATAATATTGAGTTACTGTTTACAAAATTTGTTTGGCATCGAAATTCGGTCATATCGTCTTTACGGCCAGAGAATGAATATTCGGGACCTGAAAAATAATGTTGTAATAAAGCATGAAATTGATAGCGATTCATTTCAGTCGTGTGAATATAATAGTGTGTGTATTTGATTTCTCCGGTTTCAAAACCCCGGCTAACATAAATATTATTTTTGGTGGAACAGGTTCGGCTACTGGACTGGTAAGGGCTATCACTATCATCGGTTGAATCGCCCCAGCAAGTAATATACGATGATAGTTTATCCGGAACGGTAAATTTGGCTAACTGTGTGGTTTTGATGTCAGAGTTGTTTATTTTTTGCATGTATTGATCTTGGTTTGCCAGTAATTGGCTAGTGACATCTTTTATAAAATTTTTACTGGTCGTTTGTTTTTTTATCAATTGGGTAACATATTTTGCTGGAACTAAAAATCCAATTTGATTACCTGCGGTGGCAACATTAACACCAATAATTTCACCTTTATTGGTTATTGATGGTCCACCACTCATACCCGGATTGATTGAGCTGGTTAATAATATGCGCTCGTGTTCGGTGTCATCGGTAAAACCATTATAGGTACCTTCAACAATGGTCATGCCGAGATCGTGAGGGTTGCCTAAAGAATAAATTCGCTTACCTTTTTTTGCGGTTGCTGATAATAATTTTAAGTAAGGTGTTTCGAGTGAGACATCATCAATTTTTAATAATGCCAGATCATGAATGACATCAACATTGACCAATGTCGCCATTAGGGATATTTCTTTACTGGTTTCAACTTCAATGCGGTATTGTTCTGGACGATATATTACGCGTTCAATGACGTGGTAGTTGGTGACAATAAAACCTTTGTTATTAATATAAAAACCACTACCAATTGTTGATTTTGCTGCGGTAGATTTGTCAATGATCCTTATTTGTAAGAGACGATTTTTATATTCTTTAAATATATCTTGGGTTGATGCCGAACTACTATTTATTATCAATATGCTAAAAAAAACTAAAAAAAACTGAATTATTTTAGTGTGGTTTGTCATTTATTATTGACCCAAGAAGTTAATTAACTTTTTAAGTGCTTGGCCACGGTGTGATAGGCTATTTTTAATTTCTGATGAAAGCTGCGCTGAGGTACAGTTATGTTCCGGTACGTAAAATATTGGGTCATAACCAAAACCGTTGTCACCACTTGCTGTTTCAGTGATAACACCTTGCCAAGTACCTTGTGCTATAAATGGCGTAGGGTCGTCGGCATGTCGCATAAAAACCATTAAACATTGAAATCTTGCCAGTCGTTGTGCTGCAGGAACATCTTTTAGTGCTAGCAACATTTTATCCAAGTTTTGTTGATCTGTTGCGCCAATACCCGAATAACGTGCGGAATAAATTCCGGGAGCGCCTTTTAAATAATCAACTTCGATTCCAGAATCATCAGCAATAGCGGGCAAACCTGTGAGTTGGGCAGCTTGCCGTGCTTTTAATATTGCATTTTCAACAAAACTTAATCCGGTTTCATCGGCATCTGGAACATTAAAATCGGATTGTGGCACAACCTCGATTTCAAGCTCGGCTACCATTTGCGAGATCTCACGAACTTTGCCTTGGTTATTACTGGCTAGTACTATTTTATTATATAGTGTATTGGCGTTTTTCATTTTATTTGGCGTTAATTAGACAATACTTGAGTTTGTTTTTCAATTAATTCGGCAATACCTTTTTTGGCAACGGCTAATAGTTTAGCCAACTCATCTTCACTAAAAGCAGCACCTTCGGCTGTGCCTTGGATTTCGATAAAATGATTATCGTTATTCATGATAACATTCATATCCGTTTCACAGTTTGAGTCTTCAGCATAATCTAAATCTAGAACGGCTTCGTTATTATAAATGCCGACTGAAATAGCCGCGATGTGATTAACGATTGGATTGTCTTTTATAACTTTTTTATCCAACAAATAATTTACGGCATCAACTAAAGCGACATAAGCACCTGTTATTGAAGCTGTTCGAGTGCCGCCATCGGCTTGGATAACATCACAATCGATTGTAATACTGTTTTCACCTAATTTTGCTAAATCGACAGCGGCACGTAAAGAGCGTCCAATCAATCGTTGAATTTCAACCGTTCGACCCCCTTGTTTGCCGCGAGCGGCTTCGCGCCCCATACGGCTACCGGTTGAGCGCGGTAACATGCCGTATTCAGCGGTTATCCAACCTTGATTTTTACCGCGTAAAAAACTCGGCACACGTTCTTCAACCGATGCGGTGCATAATACCTTGGTGTCACCATATTCTATTAACACTGATCCTTCAGCATGGCGTGTATAATTTCTTGTTATTTTAATATTGCGTAATTCATCTAACGCACGACCGCTGGGACGCATAGTAATTTCCTTTATTTATTGTAACGTATTGCTGTATTGCATTTAGTTCGACGTTTTCATTTGTTCTTGAAATCGCCGACTTGTTACGGTTATTTAAAATTAAAATCAACATTTATAGTGTAACTATTATACGCGATGTTAAATATTAATGTTTTAGCTTAGTTGGATTTTACACTATCATAGCCGATGCATTAAGCAATACTCGTTCGTAAGTAGTTAAACTGTAGTTATTTTATTGTCTTTTCTTAATCCGAGTTTAGGTTAATTAAATTCAAAATTTAATTTCTTATTTTAATCAATTTCGTGTTTGTATTCTTCAAGCACATCTTCAATATTACGAATAGCAAGATCTAATTCATGAACTTTTTCTTTTGCTTCATGTTGTTTTTCCTGTTCTTCTTTTTTGGGGTGCATGCCTTGGGTTAAAGAATTTATTCTAATGGCGATAGCGCTAGTATTATCAGCATGAGGCGAGCTTGCTTGTAATGCTTGCTCGGTTAATTTTGATAGTGCGCGCTCAAGTTCCATACCACTGAGTATTTCACCAATAACCGCATCGTCTAATGGCTCCCATAAGCCGTCAGTACATAATAACAAAATATCACCTTTGAGCAGAGCAACTTCATCGCTAACATCGATGGTTGGCATTACCTGCATGTGGCCAATGCACTGTGTGATATAGCCTCGCATGGGATGACCTTGTCGCTTATCTAAACTAATTTTTCCACGTTGATAGAGTTCTTCAACATAGGAGTGATCTTTGGTGCGATATAGCGATAAACCTTCGCGGAACAAGTAAAAGCGGCTATCACCAACATGTGCCCAGTAGGCATTATCTTGTTGAATTAAACATAACACTGCGGTGGTGCCGGGTTCGATAATGGGTTGATGATTTTTACCCATGGTGGTTACGGCATTATGGGCAACCCGTAAAATATTGGTTAGATATCGTTTTGGATCTTCAATTGGGGTGCTTGATGTTTCAAAAATATTAGTAACCGTATCCACCAAGGTTTGTGCGGCAAGGTCGCCGCCTTTTTTTCCGCCAATACCATCGGCTAATACTAACAAAATGCAATTATCCGTTTCCAAAACAGTTACCCTGTCTTGGTTGTATTTTCGATCACCCTGTTGGTTTGTTGTCGTTATTGTATATTGCATTTTTATATTATCCTACAGAAAGAAAAACCGATTTTTTGATCGTTGTTTTTCTTCGGCTTGCCAATCCACGCTGTTTAATTTAGTAAAAATTTGTTCAAGGTTTTGTGGTCGTAATAATGGATCAACTTCCATTGCCCAATCTATGGTTTCTAATAAGTTTTGGGTATACAATTTTTTAAAAGCTTGAGTCGCAGGTTTTAAAGTATCTCGCTCTCTTCTGTTGATGGACGATATAGGTTGCTTGCCCTCAACGCAGGTACGCATGGTTGCGCCAAGTGCATAAATATCAGTCCAAGGGCCCACATAACCGCCCGGATCTAACTGTTCAATGGGTGAATAACCCGGTGTTATCACTTGAGTGGTTTGATCTTGTCGTGAATTCATCATTTCATGCACTGCACCAAAATCGAGTAATAACGGGCTGCCACCTTGTCGTATGTGAATATTTCCCGGTTTAATATCTAAATGTAGCAGACCTTGAGAGTGAATTTTTTGTAAGCCAGCCATTAACGGCATGAAAACAGTTCGTATTAATTCTTCGCTGAGATTTTTTCGATATTTTTTTATATAAGCGTGCAGATTAGAGCCTTGCTCGTAATCCATCACCATATAAACTGTACCATTGCCGCGAAAAAAATTGGTAACATTAACAATATTTGGATGCTTCAAATTGGCGAGTGTGCTGGCTTCTTGAAAAAACAAACGTCGGCCATGCGCAAACCGTTCGCGGTTTTTATCAGAATTCGCGGTCACTAAAAAGTTAGGTGCGCGCGAAGCAAGTTTGTTTGGCATGTATTCCTTTATAACAACTTGCCTGCTATAACCTTTATAACCAATTTCATTGGCTAAATATACAACACTAAAACCACCGCCGCCTAATACTGATAGGATTTCGTAATTATCAATGTTTGTGCCATTAGGTAAGGGTTTATTCAAATCAAAATCTCTTAACACGGGTATTATTCAAAATTACATTCCTTTGTATTCAATATGCTTATGATAGCTGTTTTTGCTGTTCAGGTGATGAAAACAACGGCTTTGCTGCGGATAAAAAAAGCAATCGAACCATTATTTTAATACACGGTATTAATAGTGTTATATTTTTAAGTGCACGTTTAGTATAATGTAAACAATAACATAACAGGTGATTGAATATGGTTTTAAGCATGACGGCGTTCGCGCGACAAGAGACGAGCGCAAACTGGGGAGCCATGAGTTTAGAATTACGCTCAGTAAATCACCGATTTCTGGAATTGAATCTACGTTTACCCGAAGAATTGCGCAGTATTGAGCCTAAAATTCGAGAACGCATCTCAGTAAAAATCTGTCGGGGCAAACTTGATTTATCGTTGCGCTTACAAACAGTGCAAACCGATAGTAATAACATTGTCATAAATAAGGAATTGGCCACGCAAGTTGTTAGCACTTGTCAGGAAATTGATGCATTGATAGGCAACCCTGCAATGTTAAATTCAATCGAAATTTTGCGTTGGCCGGGTGTAATTACCGCAGCTGAAACAGATAATGACGAACTTCAAAAAGCCTTTCTTGGAATACTGGATGTTGCGATTGATGAATTGCTAGAAAGTCGTCAACGCGAGGGGGCTAAGCTTGGAGATGTTATCCTATCGCGCTGTGAAAAAATGAGTTCTATTGTTGCTGCTGTTCGTGAACGTTTACCTCAAGTAAACAAGTTGGTACACGATAAAATATTGTCTAAATTAAAAAGCAGTCAGCTTGAATTAGACGAAAATCGGTTTGCACAAGAAGTAGCCTATATGGTTCAAAAAATGGATGTTGATGAAGAAATGGATCGCTTAGCCACTCATATTAGCGAAGTTCAACGGGTATTAACCGAACAGAAACCTATTGGTCGACGACTTGATTTCTTAATGCAAGAACTCAATCGCGAAGCAAACACCCTAGGGTCTAAATCGGCGGATACTGCGACAACGAATTTTTCAGTTGAGTTGAAAGTGCTAATAGAGCAAATTCGAGAACAAGTACAAAATATAGAATAATTCTTTAATCGACAGTGAGTACTAACATGAAAAAAACGGGATCATTATTTGTAATCGCAGCACCGTCGGGAGCAGGCAAGACTAGCTTGATTGCAGCGTTATTGCAAAAAGTTGATTCTATTCAACTCAGTGTGTCACATACCACGCGTAGTCCGCGTGAAGGTGAAGTGGATGGCGAACATTACCACTTTAGTCAACAAGCTGATTTTCAAAAAATGATTCAAAATGAGAGTTTTCTCGAATATGCGCAAGTATTTGATAATTATTATGGAACTTCGCGACAAGCTCTTGAACAGCAGCTTGCTACCGGCAAGGATGTTATTCTCGAAATAGACTGGCAGGGTGCACGTCAAGTTAAAAAATTAATGTCTGATTGCGTTGGTATTTTTATTTTGCCGCCCTCAAAACAGGCCTTGCATGAGCGTTTAACCGGTAGAGGTCAAGATAATGAGCAAATTATTAGTCGTCGAATGGCTGGTGCTGTGAGCGAAATGAGTCATTATGGTGAATTTGATTACTTGATCATTAATGACAACTTTGAGCAAGCCTTGCAGGAACTCGAGGTTGTCATTACAGCCCAAAACTATCGAATGGCACTGCAAAAGCTGAATTTAGGTAATAAATTAACAGAACTGGTAGCAAAATAGTAATAAAATGCTTAAAATACCACTCATATGACTTTGTGTGAAAACTCATGGTATTTACACAGTTAACAAATTACTGGAAGGTTCAGCTTGTCTGTTGCCTACCGATCCACACCTTATATTAAGTACCGCTAGGAGTCAAAATGGCACGTGTTACCGTAGAAGATTGTTTAGAAAATGTAGATAACCGATTTGAATTAGTTTTGGTTGCATCAAAACGTGCTCGGCAATTAGCGAATGGTAAACCTCCCATGCTGGAGTGGGAAAATGATAAAGTTACTGTTATGGCATTACGTGAGATAGCAGAAGGTCATATTAACGCATCAATTTTAACCGAGGTTGAAGTTGAAGAAGTTGAAGACGAATTCTTAATGGGTGAAGAAGGAGAAGGTTCAGAAACAACGGCTGAATCTGCAAGTGGTGAATCGCTGAGCAGTGATGAACTATTAGCAAGCCAAGTTGAAGCCTTACTCGCAGCCAGTAACGATATTTTGGGTGGTACGGCTCCTATTGAAGATGCTAATACTAGTGCCGAACCGCAAGCCAATGTTGCTGATGTTATTGTTCCTGATAATGAAGAAGCATCCAATAATTCTGAATTTTCAGCCGACTTATTAAATTCGGCTTTTATGAAAAGTGATTCTTCTGCAACTCCAGCACCAGTTGCTAGCGAAACTGCCGAATCCAATGCAACAGATGTTGATGTTGATGTTAATAGTGATGCAGGCGAATCTGAAGCTCCATAAGTAACACCGACATGGCCGTACCTGAATACAGGGATAGCAACGATGTTTTTCTAATTAGTGATCTTTGTCTTATGCTTGAAAAATACCTCAAGCATGATGAAGTCACTGAAGTTTACCAAGCCTATTTGTTTGGTGCCGAAGCGCACGATGGTCAACATCGTATGTCGGGCGAACCTTACATTTACCATCCTTTAGCCGCCGCACGCATCCTTGCTGAAATGCACATGGATCACAAAAGCATCATTGCCGCAATTTTGCATGATGTGATTGAAGATACCAAACATGCCAAAGATGAAATTGCCAAATTGTTTGGTGATGAAGTTGCCGATTTAGTTGACGGTGTTAGTAAGTTAACCAATATTCAATTTGAAAGCAAAGCCGAAGCGCAAGCAGAAAATTTTCGGAAAATGATGCTTGCTATGGTGCAGGATATACGCGTTATATTAGTTAAGCTCGCCGACCGGTTACACAATATGCGTACCCTAGGTGCTTTGCGTTCAGATAAACGCCGTAAAATTGCGCGAGAAACGCTTGAAATTTATGCACCGATAGCGATGCGTTTGGGCATGAATACGATACGTTTAGAACTAGAAGAACTCGGCTTTGTTGCACTTTATCCCATGCGTTGTCGAATATTAAAAGAAGCGGTTCGTAAAACTGGTGGGGATCGTAAAGAAGTTGTTACAAAAATTGAAATTAAAATTCAAGAACGTTTAAAACAAGAAGATATCATTGCTAGCGTTGTCGGGCGTGAGAAACATTTATATAGTATATATCTCAAGATGTTTAGCAAGGCATTATCTTTTCATGACGTGATGGATGTCTATGCCTTTCGCATCTTAGTCGATTCGGTTGATATGTGTTATCGCGTATTGGGTGTCATTCATAATTTATATAAACCCGTTCCGGGTCGGTTCAAAGACTATATAGCTATTCCAAAAACCAACGGCTATCAATCGTTACATACAGTTTTATTTTCATCAAAAGGTTTTAGTCTTGAGGTTCAAATACGAACCAAGGATATGGATAAAGTAGCAAACGCGGGTATTGCCGCGCATTGGTTGTATAAAAGCGGCAAGGATAGTAGCAATAGTGCGCAAATTCGTGCACGGCAGTGGTTAAAGAGCTTATTAGAGATGCAACAATTTGCAGGAAACTCGATGGAGTTTCTTGAAAATGTGAAAATCGATTTATTTCCAGATGAAGTTTATATTTTCACCCCTAAGGGAGATATTTTAGAACTACCTCGTGGCGCAACGGCTGTTGACTTTGCCTATGCGGTTCATACCGATGTTGGTAATCAATGTGTTGCCGTAAAAATTGACCGAGTATTAATGCCGTTACGGACAAAATTATATAACGGACAAAAAATAGAAATAATAACAGCCTCGGGCGCTAACCCTAATCCGGTCTGGCTCGATTTTGTTAATACCGTCAAAGCTCGCACCAATATCCGACATTATTTAAAAAATCTTCAAAAAGAAGAATCCATCAGCCTTGGTAAACGATTATTAGATAAATGTTTAAGTGTCTATGGCGAGAGTGTTAAGAGTTTGTCAGATGAAAATATAACTAAAGTATTAACACAGTTAAATTATTCTAATATGAATAAAATATATGAAGAAATTGGTTTAGGAAATCAGTTAGCCTTCGTGGCAGCGCGTATTATTATTGGTGACGATAAGGGGAAAGCTTTACCGGTTGATCCCCAGTCTAGCGAAAAGACAAAAAACCCACTTTATATTAAAGGCACCGAAAATACCGTTGTGCAGTTTGCTCGCTGTTGCCGCCCAATTCCTGGGGACAGTATAATTGCCTATGTATCTGCGGGTCGAGGTATCGTAGTGCATGCGCAAGATTGTAATAATGCACAAGAATTTGTTGATAAACCCGAAAAATGGATTGATATTCAATGGGAGTCTGAAGTTGATGGGAATTTCTCAGTTGAAATAAAAATGATGGTAAAAAATCAACGTGGCATTCTTGCTACAGTAGCTGCTGCTGTTGCTGAGAAAGATGCTAATATCGAAAACGTCGATATGGATGAGCGCGATGGTCTGCATTCTGCGATATCGTTTTTAATTTCTGTTAAAGACAGAAAACACTTAGCCAATGTCATTCGACACGTTCGACGGTTAAAATTAGTATATCGCATTAGTCGGGTTAGACGATAAGTCTCTTTTGGTTATTAAATAGTGTTGTGCGAGCTGCTTCAAAATGATCAAATAAAAGCCACCTGAAAACTCAAATTTGCTACTATAACCTGAGTTTAATTAATCTGAGTTCAGGTTCATTATGTCTTAGCACAATTTTGCATATTATGGTTCTAGTAAAACAAAAACATCAGGAGATACACTGCATGGCCAAAGAAATTATACACACCGATAAAGCCCCAAAGGCTATTGGAACTTATTCTCAGGCAGTTAAAGTTGGTTCTACCGTTTATATGTCAGGGCAAATACCACTAATACCCGAATCAATGGAATTAGTGACCGGTGATATTAAATCTCAAATACACCAAGTGTTTAAAAACTTAACAGCGGTGGCCAATGCTGCCGGTGGTGATTTAAACTCCATCGTTAAATTAAATATTTTTTTAACCGATATGGCTAATTTTCCTTTCGTTAATGAAATCATGGCAGAATATTTAGCTGAGCCTTATCCAGCCAGAGCAGCAATTGGTGTTGCATCATTACCAAAAGCTGCTTCGGTTGAAATGGATGCCGTGTTAGAAGTGTAAATTATTCAATTAGCCAAATGGATATGAATGCACCACTAAACAATAGCAACACACAAATCTGTATACTGATAATTTTTGGTTGCTCAGAATAAAATGCAAATTACAGCAGACAGTTCCGAGTCGTTATTAAACTTAAAAGGCATCGGTCCCAAGGTTCAAGAAAAACTCGCTAAGTTATCGATTTATAGCATTCAAGATTTATTGTTTCACTTGCCATTACGTTATGAAGATCGAACACGGGTTGTACCTATTGGCAGTTTACGCAAGGATGATGAATGTGTTGTTATTGGCGAAGTGCAATTAACCGAAATTAAGTTTGGTCGTCGGCGAATGATGTTGTCGCGCATTCATGATGGCACAGGTTCTTTAACCTTACGGTTTTTTAATTTTAGTGCAGCACAAAAAAATAATTTAGAGCGTGGCACAAAAATTAAATGCTATGGCACGGTGCGCCGTGGTTCGGGTGGTTATGAAATGATACACCCAGAATACCAACGTGTTTCAGACGACATTACTAATGACGATATTATTACCCCAGTAGATGAATTTTTAACTGCGGTCTATCCAACAACCGATGGCTTACACCAAATTCGGATTCGTAATATTAACGATCAAGTGATTGTGATGTTACGCCAAGGAAAAATTCAACTCGATGAGTTTGTATCCGATGAAGCCTTAGCCAAGTTAAATTTTCCAAAACTTGATGAATCTTTATTATACGTACATCAACCACCACCTGATGCACCGGTAGATATTTTAAAAGAGGGCATTCATCAAACACAAAAACGCTTATCCTATGAAGAATTGCTGGCACACTATTTAAGTATGGCGCGCTTTCGAGAAGAAGTTCAAAAATTAAAATCCATGCAGTTGCCAATACAAAATAACCTAGTAACCCAGTTTTTAAGCTCATTACCATTCAGTTTAACTTCGGCGCAACAACGAGTAGTGACTGAAATAGAATCCGATTTAGATAAAAATTATCCAATGCAACGCTTAGTACAAGGTGATGTAGGTTCAGGGAAAACAGTAGTAGCAGCCATTAGCGCACTACACGCCATAGCGGGAGAGTATCAAGCCGCGATGATGGCACCTACCGAAATTCTAGCCGAACAGCATTATCAAAACTTTGTAACTTGGTTTACACCTTTAGATATTAAAGTAGGCTGGTTATCAGGGAAAATGAAGATTGCAGAAAAACGTCAAGCATTAGCAGCCATAGCGGATGGCGATTTTGATATTGTGATCGGCACACATGCTTTATTTCAAGAAGATGTTATATTTAACACACTTGCTTTAGTGATTATTGATGAACAACATCGTTTTGGTGTGCATCAGCGACTGGCTCTACGAGAAAAAGGCAAATTAAATAATATTTACCCACATCAATTAATTATGACCGCGACACCTATACCACGAACCTTAGCCATGACCAGTTATGCTGATTTGGATTGTTCCATTATTGATGAGCTACCACCGGGGCGTATTGCTATCGACACGGTAGTATTAAGTGATAATCGCAGAGCCGAGGTTGTTGCACGAGTACATCAGGCTTGTAAAAATAAACGACAGGTCTATTGGGTTTGTGCTTTGGTTGAAGAATCAGAATCATTACAATGTGAGGCAGCAGAAGATACCGCCAATTTATTAGCTGAATCTTTACCGGATATTAAAATAGGCTTGGTTCATGGTCGTTTAAAGTCAGCGCAAAAAGAACAGGTGATGGCACAATTCAAAGCCGGTGGAATTGATTTATTAGTCGCAACTACGGTCATTGAAGTTGGGGTTGATGTGCCAAATGCCAGTTTAATGATTATTGAAAATGCAGAACGATTTGGTTTAGCACAATTACATCAACTGCGTGGTAGAGTAGGGCGGGGTGATCAAGCCAGTGCCTGTGTTTTGATGTACCGTGGGCCATTATCAAAAATTGGCAATGAACGCCTAACCGCAATGCGTGAATCAAACGATGGTTTTTATTTGGCGCAAAAAGATTTGGAATTACGCGGCCCAGGTGAAGTATTGGGCACCCGACAAACCGGAATGTGGCAGCTAAAAATTGCCGATATACAACGTGACGCAGAAATGCTGCCTCATATACGTGCATTAGCATCTGAAATGGTTAAAGAAAATTCCACTGCTATATTACCCATTATAAAACGTTGGATGGGTAATGCCATGCATTACGGTAATGCTTAATGAAAATAAAAAAATACAATTGCCTACACAATATTGGACGGCATGTAAATGAACCTGTGTGGAAACCAAAATATCAGTGGATTAATGACGAAATACCCAAAAATATTTCATGCTGGTTACAGGATAGTGGCTCTTTAACCAAGCAAATAATAGCTGTCTGCGCTGAACAATTTAGAGTTGAAGTCGTGCGCCAACAGTGGGCAATCCCAATGCTGAATGAATCATTAAGATTACAACATAATCCTAGTGAATATGCTTTAATTCGAGAAGTACTGTTATATTGTGGTGCTGAGTCTTGGGTTTATGCACGAACCATTATGCCTCGAAAAACCTTAACGGGGAAGCAACGGTATTTGGCCATGTTAGGTAGCAAACCACTTGGGGAAATTTTATTTTCTGATCCTAACATGCAACGCGATGAATTAGAAATTGCTCGTATTACACAACAGCATAATATTTTTGCGACAGCATTGGTAAATGATGAAAATAAGTTAAATGAATTATGGGGGCGGCGATCGGTTTTTTATATTGGTAAACATAAACCGCTGCTAGTGAATGAAATATTTTTGCCTAATATACTTCATTGTCAATATCGTCATAATTAAGGATGGTTTTATATGCTCGATAAATTAAAACTGTATTTTATATTAATGCGTTTTAACCGACCTGTTGGTCTATTTTTATTATTATGGCCGGCATTATGGGCTTTATGGTTAGCCGCGCAAGGTACACCGGATTTATCCATACTAATTATATTCTTAATAGGCGTAGTGCTAATGCGTGCAGCAGGTTGTGTTATTAATGACATAGCCGATCGAAAAATTGATCGCTTTGTTGAACGAACCAAACAGCGACCAATCACCTCAGGAAAAGTAAGCAAGCGAGAAGCGCTTATTTTATTTTTTGTATTAGTTGCATTAGCCTTTATTCTAGTCTTGCAATTAAATATGCTCACAGTGTATTTATCGTTTGCGGCACTAGCATTAGCAAGTTTATATCCATTTATGAAACGCCATACACATTTACCGCAAGTAGTCCTCGGTATGGCCTTTGCCAGCTCGGTTCCGATGGCTTTTGCAGCACAAACCGGAGATATCCCTAAACAAGCGTGGTTGCTCTATGTTTTAACAGTCATTTGGACTGTTATCTATGACACCATGTATGCCATGGTTGATAGGGAAGATGATTTAAAAATTGGAGTAAAATCAACTGCAATTTTATTTGGTGACGCCGATAAAATAATCTTGGCTGTTTTTCAGATATTATTGGTTATTGGTTATTTGTTATTAGGTAATGAACTTGGTTTGGATATCTATTATTACAGTGCCCTAGTTATTGCGAGTTGTTTTTTTATTTACCAACAATATTTAATCAAAGATAGAGACAAAGCGTTATGTTTTAAAGCTTTCTTAAATAATAATTGGTTTGGTCTTAGTATTTATTTGGGTATTGTAGCGCATTATGCGTTACCGATATAGTAATGAGTTGACTAATGAAAATGTATGGTAATTTTTTAATAGTATTATTTTTATCGCTGTTTATAAATGGCGCTAGTGCTGATATTGATACTAAAAGCGCTGAAACACTAAATCCGAGTATTATAAATAAAATTCTAGATAAAACTGAACGTGAATTTAAGCGAAAATCATTGCGTTTAGATAAATTAGGTGAGTTTTTTGAAAAAATTAAAATACATCGAGCATGGGCGATTTCATGTGTTACAGAAAAAGAAAGTAGTATTTTAGAAATAGCGAGTAAAATTAAATCGTTAGGTGAAAAGGTAAAAGGTGAAACATTAAGTGTTTCTAAAAAAAGAACCGATTTATTTAAGCAAGAGGTAAACTTAAAAAAATATTTGGCAAATTGCAAAGTGATATTGTTGCGCACAGATGAGCTGAGTAATAAAATAAATTTAGTAAAACAAAAAAAATTGGCTAAACAACTACTTTCTCAAGGAAAAAACTTTTTTAGTTTAATTGAAAATAATTGGGATAATCCATCCCTATTGACGCAAGCATTAAAAAAATTCGTATTTGAACATAGCGGTTTGTTAGACTTGAAAATAACCGATATAAGTATATTGGCTATTTTACTAGTCGTTGTATTCTTGATTAGTCATTATTACAGCATTAAAATAACAACATGGACTAAAGACCATACTCCTAGACCATTGCTGGCAAGCCAATTAAGCTGCGCACTTATTACTACAGCCGAACGTTATATTAAATTTGCTCCCGCAATTCTATTTGCTGTGGCCTATGTTAATTTTTTGAATTTAGGTATAACACCAAAGCCATTTGTCGTTATTGTTTTGAATGGTCTGGCTATCGTTATTGCAATAAATATAATAATTCATTTTTTCTTAAATTCATCACTATCAATCTATAAGCATGAACCAAAAACCAAACAAAAAGCAATAAATTTAGTACACAGATTAAAGGTTTTAGGGGCTATTATATTTTTTGGTTATTTATTATTTTCAACTTTATTCTTCCACGATATGCCCGAAGCAATTTTGTTGATATCAAGAGGTATTTACGGCACGTTATTTATACTGAACATTGTTTGGGTTATTTGGTTACTAGGTTATTTCCATAAAATTGGTAACAAATTGATCGTAAGGACGGGGCTAACATTGATTTTTATTCTTGCATTAGTTGCAGAATGGATGGGTTATCGTAATTTATCACTTTATATCATTGAAGTTGTTATCGGTTCATTATTTTTACTTGGTTTTTATTCGGTACTATCAATATTAATTTCAGAATTTATGGATAGCCTCGATAAAGGCAGTATTCCATTTGCGTTACGTGTTCGGAATTGGTTAGGCGTTGGTTCCGATAAGCGAATTCAGGGTTTAATCTGGGTTCGTTTGATCATCAGTTTAACCATGTGGATTGGTTTTGTTAGTTTAATGATATTTATTTGGCAAATTCCAGATACTTATACTGAGCTTTTAATTAGCAAAATTATTGAAGGGGTGACAATAGGTTCAGTTCAATTAATACCAATTCAAATTTTTGAGGCTATAGTCGTTTTTTCAGTTATTTTATTGCTAAACAGTTGGTTTAAGCGTCGATTAGAAAAAAATTGGCTACCAAAAACCAATATGACACGTAGTGCGCGTGAATCAATGACTACTGTTAGTGGTTATCTTGGTATTTTAATCGCATTTATTTTTGCGCTTAGTTTTATCGGCATGGATTTTTCTAAATTGGCCATAGTTGCTGGTGCATTATCCGTTGGTATTGGTTTTGGTTTACAGAATGTTGTTAATAACTTTATATCGGGTTTAATCCTTTTGTTTGAACGACCGATTAAAACCGGAGACTGGATTGTGGTTGGCCAGACTGAGGGTAATGTTAAGCGTATTAGCATTCGTTCAACGCATATTCAAACATTTGATCGGGCTGATGTGATCGTTCCTAATTCTGAGATTATTTCTGGCACAGTGACCAATTGGATGTTACGTGATCACAGTGGCAGAGTTAGAGTTCCAATAGGTGTTGCCTACGGCAGTAATACCAATTTGGTACGAGATTTATTGCTACAAATTGCGCAGGAACATTCAGATGTCATCAAAAATAACGCAGTGATTTCGGATCCGGTGGTTTATTTTATGGCATTTGGGGCAAGTAGTTTAGATTTTGAGTTACGTTGCCATGTCTATAATATTGATAATCGACGCAGGATAATTAGTGATTTAAACTTCGCTATTGATAGAGTCTTTCGAGAGAATAATATATCAATACCATTTCCTCAGCGAGAAATTCATATAACCCAAAATTCCGATAAACCAAAAAATTTAGATGACGATAGCTAAAATAATTCTGCGATATTGCTAATTACATTCTATACTCATTGATGACGTTATTCGGATATGAGGGTAGGGCACTGTTTAATTTATTTAACAAAAATCAAGTGAATAAACTTTTGATAGGTGCTGAGTTTTCTGAAAACAGCATTGCAATTGCTCAGGTTAGTTACACTCCAGAGCAACAACCTCGGTTACTGCTGTGTGAACGTGGGCAATACAGTTCAAGTAATTCTGCTGATGATATTTTGTCAACATTCAAAGAAATTACAAAAAAAATTAAATTAAAGGATTTTGTACTAAATACTACCATTCAACAACACGAACGCCAGTTACTATTAATTGAAGCACCTCAAGTTGAGGCATCGGAGCTAAAAGAAGCCGCTCGTTGGAAAATAAAAGACATGATTGATTTTAATATTGACGATGCAGTTATTGACGTTATTGAAATTCCTAATATGAAAGAATTAAAACGTACTCCAATGATTTATGCCGTTGTTGTTAAACGTGAAAAAGTGAATGACATTGTTACATTAAATGAAAAATGCGGTTCAAAGTTATCTGTGATAGATATTCCTGATATGGCGCAACGTAATTTTGCAGCTTTACTTCCTGAAGATCATAATGGTATTGCAATTTTATCGATCAACAGTAAGAGTAGTTTATTAACCATTACTCGGCAGGGAAAATTGTATTTGTCTCGAGAGTTGGAAACTGGCTTTGAAGCTTTAATGTCAAACGAGATCAAACATGAGCCAAATAGTGAAACTGATACCCCAATCCTGAAACTTATGGTGGAGTCTAGTTCTGCTGCGATATCGGAGTCTCTGGAAAGGATGGTATTGGAGATTCAACGTTCACTCGATTATTATGAAAGTCAGTATAATCAACCACAAATTAAAGGCTTATATCTTGCTCCTTTTAACTACGATGTCTCTGAAATTAAAAATTATTTTAGTGAGCAACTTGGCATTAAAACGAAAATGCTTGATTTTAATATTTTATTTTCGACTGATGAACCTATTCCGTATCAGCTTCAAGCCGATACTTTTTATGCTGTTGGTGCTGCATTACGCTGATTTCCAGAGAAAATTTAGGTGTAATAGCTATGTTGTCTGAAATATTCAAAAATAATATCAAACTCAAAAGCTTGGTACGTAAACCTAGGAATCCGGTTTAAAATATTACCGAATGACGGTTTGCTACGATTTAATTTGAGTTTAGTTATGTCGTGATAGCCCGATTAATTAAAAACCAACGTCATTCCCGCAATTTTTTAATGGAAATCTTCGCGAAAATCACAAAACTCATTTACAAAGCTAGCTTAGTAAACCTAAACATCCTATATATAGCTGCCGATACAGAGTGTTATGGGATTGCAACTCACACAACAAATTAATTTATACCAATCCGAATTTCATATTCGAGCAGAGTTGGTGTCTGCAAAAAACCTGCAAAACTTATTGTTACTGATGATTGGGGTATTACTCATAGTGTCAGCTTACGATTATTTTAAATCTCAAAATCAACAAAGCTATCTATCAGACTTAAAATCACAACGAGAAAAGCTACAACTAAGATTAGCATCGGAAAAACAAAACGCTCCATCTATGCTGGTGGATAACAAGCTACAACAACAAGTTGCCAGGTTCAAAAAAGAAGTTGTTGTTAAACAACAGGTGTTGGATGCTCTTAGCGGCCAATCTTTTGGTAACACTAGTGGCTTCTCAAATTATTTTCGAGGCTTGTCAGAGCAAAACGTTGTGGGACTGTGGTTAACAAAGTTAAATATTACTGCGGGCGGTAAACATATAGGATTGACTGGCAGTGCCTTTCGTCCGGAATTAATTCCAGATTTTTTAAAAAATTTATCAGACGATAAGGTTTTTAAAGGAACTGATTTCCAAACTTTTTTACTTAAACGCGAAAAAAATCCATTACGAATTGATTTTTATGTTGATACAGAATTTAAGAAAATAAATAATGAATAATTATATAAAAATATTTTATGAAAAATTTGATGCGTTGCAACAGCGAGAAAAAGCAATGGTTGCAGGTTTAATTATTGTGCTATTGATTTCTGTATGGCAGTTATTTATTTTTGATGAGGCCGCATTACAAAGCGCTAAACTTAATAATTTAGTTAAATTACAACAACAAGAAAATGTGGCTTTGAATTCAGAAATCGCTGCGTATCGTGATAGGCGTGTAAACAATCCAAATATAAAGTTAAAACAACAACAAGATTTATACATGGCCAAAATTGAAACTTTAGATACTAAGTTAAACAAAAAAATGAAAGGCCTTATTAGTCCTAAAAAAATGACTTTAATGCTAAAAGATATATTAAAAAGCAATGCAAGTTTAACTCTTTTGAGTTTAGAAAAATTACAGACTGAATCCATGTTTGATTTTTCTGATAATAATAAAATAGCTGATCAAAAAACCTCAACTGTAAACACAGTGAGTGTTACTGATGACATTTCTGAGCAACAACTAGATTCGGTAGCGGTAGTGTATCGACATCCAGTACGAATAGTCTTTACTGGAAGTTACTTAAATACGCTAACTTATCTTGAGATTTTAGAGAAAATGCCTTGGGATTTGTACTGGGAAAATGTGCAATTAAATGTTGAAAAATATCCTGTTGCTAAAATTGTTATAACTGTATTTACTTTGAGCTTAAAAAAAGGCTGGGTTGGTGTTTGATTCTAACAGCCAATATGCGGTTTATCTAATTTGTATAATGACGTTATTCAGCAATACGAAACTGGTCAAGGCAAAAAATATGATTGACCCAACACGGCCACCAAGTTTTGAAGTTAAAGGCAATAAAACAGCTTCGTCGCAGGGTTATTCACCATGGCGATTAAGTAGTACGTTACTTTCAACTGGTCGAGAGCATGCCACTATCAATGGCAAATTAATTCGTCGAGGTGAAAGTGTTAATGGCGCAACTTTAATTAATATTTATCCGTTATACGTAACGCTCAAAAAAAATAATAAATTATTTAATGTTTATATGTTTAAAAAAACAAGAGTTAGGAAATTTTTAAGATGAACTTGGGTTGTTAATATAATGAATGTGGTTTTTAAAAATTTAACTTTAAGTATTGTAATGGTTAATTTATTACTGACGTCTTGTGCCTCTCAAAGTGACAAGCAAGACAAAAAACCATTACTGGATGAAATTAACCAAGTTTTAAACACTGGAATTGATGATAACACTAAGCTAAATACCAATGAAACTAAAGTGGGTGATATTACTAATGCTTTAGTTCCGGCTATTAATCTTGGCATTCCTGAGATAGCTATCAATAATAAGGAAAAACCGGATAGTCACCGATTTGATATAAGAGTTAATCGAGTTAAAGCAAAACATTTTTTCATGGGCTTGGTTGATGACACTGCAATGAATATGGTGTTACACCCAGAAATAAAAGGTAAGATAACGCTTGATCTTAAAAATGTAACTGTCTCGGATGTTATGAAAGTAACTCGTGATGTGTTTGGTTATGATTTTGTTTTTGAGGGGAATACCTATCAAGTATACCCTAATATTATGCGCACTAAAATTTTCAAAATAAATTATCTTAGTGTTAACCGTAGTGGGAATTCAAAAATGCAAGTTAGTTCGGGGCAAGTTACCGAGTCAACAAATTCTAACTCTAATTCCAGTTCATCGTCGAATATTAATAATAATTCAAATTCAGGGTCGAAATCGAATACTTCACGGCAAACAGTTTCAGGCAGTTCTGTTTCTACATTATATAAATCTGATTTTTGGTCAGAACTTGAAACTTCATTAAAAGAAATCTTAACCAAAAAAGAAGATCGCTCGGTAGTTGTTAATGCTCAGTCTGGAATTGTTGTTGTTCGAGCATTAAGTTCTGAACTTCGAGTGATTGAAAACTATTTGGAAAAAACTCAACTCAATGTACAGCGGCAAGTGATTTTGGAAACAAAAATTCTTGAAGTTGAATTAAATGATTCCTATCAAACAGGCATAAATTGGGCTGCATTAACTCAATCCGGTAATGATAAAGTATTATTTGGTTTAACCGGTGGCGGCAGTATTTTTGATAATGGCAAAAGTATTATCAATGGTAATACTGGAAATTTAGATCCATCAGCTTTAAGTCAAGTTAACGGTACTTCGGCATCGGCATTTGGTGGTGTTTTTAGTTTGGCATTAAATCTGGGTAGCGGCTTTGCTGCATTTATTGAATTATTAAAAAGTCAGGGGGAAGTGCAAGTTTTATCAAGCCCCCGTATATCAACTATTAATAATCAAAAAGCTGTTATCAAAGTAGGTGTTGATGAATTTTTTATAACAGATTTAACAACCAATACCAATACCTCGTCAGCCACCAGTAATGTGCAAAACAATGTTGAGTTTACGCCGTTTTTCTCAGGTGTGGCATTGGATGTTATACCGCAAATAAGTGATGATGGTGCGGTTATATTACACATTCACCCAACGGTGAGCAACGTCGTTGAGAAAATAAAATCGGTTGATGTATCAACTACGGCTTCGCTCAAAATACCACTAGCCAATAGTACTATTCGTGAATCTGATAGCATTATTCGAGCGCACAATGGCCAAGTGGTAGTTATTGGCGGCTTAATGCAAACCTCAGTACAAAATAAAGAAGCTTCAGTGCCATTATTAGGGGACATTCCATTGCTTGGAGCCTTGTTTCGTCACACTCAAAAGATTAGTAAAAAAAGCGAATTGGTTATTTTAGTTAAGCCCATCATTGTAGAAAGTAATGAGCAATGGAATAACAAGTTACGGGATTCAAAATCTAACTTTAATAATTTAAGTGTTAGGTAACGGCTATGTATCAACAACATTTTGGTTTAATAACATTACCTTTTTCCTTATCGCCCGATACGGATTATTTTTTTACCTACGGTCATTATTCTAATGCGCTAAATACCTTGGTTGTTGCATTACGCACAGGCGAGGGTTTTATTAAAGTCACCGGTGAGGTAGGTATTGGTAAAACAATTTTATGTCGTAGATTATTAAATTATTTGGATGAAGACTTTTTAACGGTGTATGTTCCTAATCCATTATTATCACCTATGGGACTATATTTAGCCGTTGCGCAGGAATTAGGAATTGATATAAACCGTTATACTCATCAGCACTTAATTATGAATAAAATAAGCGAGCAATTAATTAATTTAACACAACAAGGCCAGCGCGTTGTATTGTGTTTGGATGAAGCACAGGCCATGCCGGACGATACGCTTGAAGCATTACGTTTATTAACCAACATTGAAACTGAGAAATCTAAATTATTACAAGTGGTGTTATTTGGCCAACCAGAATTAAACGAACGGTTAAGTCATCGTTCTGTTCGACAATTAAGACAACGAATTGTATTTTCTTATGATTTAAAACCCATTGACCGACAAGGTATGGATGCCTATTTAGATCATCGTCTACGTATCGCCGGGTATATGGGCATGAATTTATTCCATCCACTGGCATTAAAGAACCTCTATCAAGCCAGTCACGGTATTCCTCGCTTAATTAATATTTTATCGCATAAAGCATTATTAATTGCTTATGGTCGAGGCAGTAAAATAGTTGAGCCTAGATTTGTTGATATAGCCATCAACGATACAGAAGAAACATCCAATCAATTAATTAATATTCGATATCTATTACGTAATGGTCTTGCCGTTGTGTCGTTATTGGCAATTACATTAGCGAGCTCATATTTTGTTATATCGTAATTTTTAATAGCTGTGAAATGGGGTAATCATAAATGAGTGTAATCAATCAAATGCTGAATGACCTTGAAGCACGTCGCGCACAAGTCACTCACAGTGATAAATTTGTATTGTATGAGTTAAATATTATTTCAAAGTTTTCAAGCTTTAGCCGATTTGAACGTATTGTGTATTTTATATTATTTGTCGTTATCATCATGACTGTTGGTGTTGTAATATCAAAATCAATTGCTCAAGAGACAGATCAAGCGAGCGGTTCATTGCTAACGAATGATGCGAACATAAAATCTAAAACTAAACAACTCTTGTTACAATACGATGACTCAACGAGTAACGTTACTAGCAAACAAATAGTTGTAACTAAAGAGTTTAAAAAAACAAAAATAAAGAGAAAAAAAATAAAAGCAAACCTTACTTCGGTTGCATCAGTAAATAGCAAACCTGATAGTAGTGTTGAAGGTGTTGTTTATAAACGTCATCGCAAATTAACAGCACAGCAACAGGCAGAAAAAAATTATCAATCTGCTTACAAATATTTACTGGAAAAAAATCAAATAAAAGCACAAGATGAATTACGAAATACTTTAATGCTTATGCCTAGGCATATAAAAGCACGGGAATTATTAGCAGGGATCTATATTAAAAACGGACGTGTCGTTGAAGCTCGCACTTTATTACAATATGGCATGCGCATATTGCCATCACATTTTATTTTTGCAAAATTATATGCTCGAATTTTAATGGAACAAAATGATAATGTGACAGCAATTTCTGTGTTATTGCGCAACCCACCATCATTGCAATCCGACCTCGACTATCATGCTTTGCTAGCTGCACTGTATCAAAAAAATACGCAGCATCGCGAAGCGGCAACGCTCTATGGACAGTTGTTAAAATTACGTAAAAACCACGGTGTGTGGTGGTTAGGTCTGGCAATTTCGCTTGAAGCACTTGGAAATGAGTCACAGGCGAAACTGGCTTATGAAAAAGCAAAAAATTCTGGCAATTTAACAAAAGGACTTTACCAATATACTAATCAACGTGTAACAGCATTAGAGGATATTGAATTTCCTTAACGCTAAGCAATGGATGGACTCATTCTAAATTTATTTCGACATTTATTATGCCATTCTCCGCAATAATTTTTAAATATAATTGCGGTATTTGTGCCTATTATGCAGAAAACTTAACAATTGTTGTCTACATTTAAGAAGCAACAAATACAATAAATAGAGTTTCTATTGGTTTTGTGGGTTTAGTCCTACTTTTCATTAATTTTAAAAGCAAATTAGTGAATGTGATCACTGTAGTTACTGTTGTAAGTGATTAGAATAAAACACATAAATAATTTTAGCGTTCCCCCTGATTTGACGGTATAATTACATGATACGTTTTAAAACTACAGCTAATGGAAGGCTTGACGTGGCATCGCTATCGACAAACGACAGACAATCAAAAAAGCATAATAACCAAATCTCTGCCTTGCTGAGTTTTGCCGCTATTTTTGTGTGTGTTAATTCTGTGTCGGCCTCTGATTTATATGATTTAAAATTACCTGCTGTTAATTCCATCGAAGCTTCAGTTGATTCTTCTGATTACCACTTAAATTTTCGCTATCGTGAAGAAACGGGTGTTAGTCAACGTTCAAACAGCGGTGATGAAACATTGGGTGTTAAGAACTTCTCTGGGGCGGAACTGGGCACTGAATATAATCTTGGACAATATGACGCAACTATTTATTACGCCGTTGGCGATAGTCTGCCAAATTTGTTATCAAGTCACCGTTGGCTCAGTATTGATTTAGGGGTAAATTTTAAGTTTATTGAACAAAAATTTGAATCGCTGCAGCAAGATCAAAGCAGCTATCGAACTCACTATGGTGCCTATCCAATGGTGTCGGCTTCGGCATTGTTTGAGCTACCGTTGTCCGGTATGACGGCTAGTGTTGAGGGCAGTTACTTTAGCTATAATGCACGCGAGCTAAGCGAATATCGCGCTAAATTAACCTACCAAATCGATAATATTTTTGGGGTTTCTGGCGGTTGGGAACAACAACAATACCAACTTGATGCCACACAAAGCCGCCGTTTTGATAAAGAAGGTCCATTTGTAGACTTATTTTATCGGTTTTAGTCTGCTCGTGTCATCATCTTTGATTATTACTTAGCCAGTATTGTATAAATAAATTTTATGCATTTATTTTATAGTGTATAGTTTTATTTAACAATCAAATTAATAACCCTATTTTACTCTAAATTTATAGTTTTTTTCACGATCAGATTGACAGTAACAAAAAAATAACGCGTAATAGACATTTACAGGGACACACCTAAGGATAGGGATATGGACCAAACACTTGCAGATAAGACTGCTGATTCTTTCAGTGCTGAATCGAATACCAGTCAATTTTTCATTACCGTCAATGGCTTGCCAGACGATACGTTTGCCGTGCTTGAATACCAGAGCAGCAACTACGCTATTTCAAAAGACTTTAAATTCTGTATCAATACCATTGGTAAAGAAGTTATTGCACCTGAAGAACTCATTGGCAAGAAAGCCACATTAATTACCAAGCGTGGATCAAACGAACAATTAGTACATGGCATTATCACCGGTATGCAATACCTGCGTAAATTGGTCGATGGTTATGAACATATCCTCATTTTGCAATCACCGATAAGTGGCTTACAACACAATTCACATAATCGCGTGTTCTTGAACAAAGACATCAAAATGATTGTTGAAGAAGTGTTACTGGGTGCTGGAATTGCCGCTGCAGATATTAAATTTAAAACCCGTAAGCAATACCTACAAAACGAATTTATTGTACAATATCATGAAACGGATTTAGCTTTTTTACAGCGTATGATCGCATTCCACGGCATCTACTTCCGTTTTGTGTTTGAACCCTTACAAACAATCATCACGTTCTACGATAACAATGAAGATCTACCACAAATTAGTGGTAACTCAACACTGGAATACATCCCGCAATCCGGAACCCTACGGCATTACGAAACTATTTATGCCATGCGTCAAAGCAGTCAGTTACTTACTGAAAGTAGCTACTTAAAAGATTACAATTACCGAACTCCCGAAGCCGCTCTGGAAAGCAAACAAAGTAACAATACTGCAGTAACCGGTAGTGGTACTGATTATAGTTATGGCGAAAATTTCTTAACACTCGATGCTGGTGAACAACTAAGTACCATAACGCAACAAAGTATCGATTGGCAACGCGAAACCTACATCATCGAAACCGATTGCCGAGCAGTTGAACCCGGTCAAAAACTCAGTATCAGCAATCACCCCGACGACAAACGTAACGGTGACTACCTTGTGGTTGATGTACTCGAAATGCTCGCCAATCAACGTGATACGCAGCTGGTTAATTTTGGTGGCAAGGCCTCATCCGATGGTAACAAAAGCAAAAGCTATTTTGTAAAATGCCGCATCATTAGAATAGATGTTGCTTATCGTAGTCAGTTAATAAAACGTCCCTCAATACGCGGTAGTTTTAATGCGGTAGTCGAGAGTACTGGTGGTGAATATGCCTATATAGATGAGCAAGGTCGCTATCGAATCCGTCTTGATTTTGATATTGGTGATGCCCCAGTAGCACAGGCGAGTCACCCAGTTCGTATGGCACAAGCTTATACCGGTCAAAATTACGGTATCCACTTCCCGTTACACGCCAATACCGAAGTCGTGGTGAGTTGTATTAATGGTGATATTAATCGACCAATAATATTAGGAACCGTACCCAACCCAGAAAACCATAGTCCCGTGACGTTGAATAATAATTCACACAATATTCTCCGTACCTTTGGTGATAATGAATTACTCATGGACGATACTATCGGTGCTGAAAAAATCGAATTATTTACCAAAGACAAACAAAATATTTTGAGCTTAGACGCGACCAAAGACGCGCATAAAATCAGCCTACGAACCGAACAAGGCAAAATGGAAATTAAAGCCGCCAAAACCATGAAAGTAGACTCAGAAGACAGCCAACTGTTTACCAGTGGTGGCGAGCATTCCATTTTTGTCGAAAATCGTCAACGGCTAATGACTAAAAACGAAGAAATAACACAAACCGCCGCAACCGATATTGTAAAGCACGCCAGACAAAACGTTAATTGCAGCAGCGCAACCGAAAACACCGAAATCAATGTTGGTAACGACATGATTGTTGACGTTGAAAACAACTGCAGCTTTGAAGTAAAAAACAAAGACATGAGCTTCAAAATTGCTGGCGGCAAATTTGAAGTTGAAGCCGCCAAGGCCATCACCCTAAAAGGTGATGGCGGTGGCACCATCAGCATTAAACAGTCTGGTGCTAAAATCGAAATGGACAGCAGCGGTATGATCAATATCCAAGGCAGCACCGTTAGCATCGATGCCAGCAGCATCATGCTAAAAGGCGGCATGATGACCCACGTCCCTGGTGGCGGCGGTGGTGGTGGTGGCGCCGGTGCCAGTGGGGGCTCCGGTAGTGCCAGTTTTAGTCAGAGTGAGATTGGCAAGTATGAAGGTTTCGTGTTTAATTCGGATGGAGCAGAACCTGAACAACAAGATAAAGCTGTTACAACTACTGCTGCTGAAACGCCTGCTGATACCCCAGCAGAAGAAGGATCTGTACCGGAAGTCTTTAATCCTGCTTGGTCAACCTACCGAACACCTGTTGGTCAATCAGTCTATGTTCAGTTTAATTTCTTAAACTTCAAAGGTGGTGAAGCTGTAAAAGTAACGATTACCGAATACGATGCGAATCGAGATCAAAAAGATATTAATACCTTGACCACAACCGTTAAAGAAATGGGCGGCATGATTCGCTTACCTTGGGAAGTGAAATCGACAGAGTATGAGTCAGAAACTAGTGATGCCCCAGAAGATTTACCCAATAAACCGATACAATATCATTTTACAATTGACGTTAACGGTGAAAAATTATTTAATCCAAAGCCATTAATTTTAACAACCACCTTCGTGATTGAAACAGAAGATGATGAAGGTATTAAACTCCCTGATGGAATAACATTAGTTTTGAGTTGTTCCGAAGGTAAAAAACACAAATCACAGACCCAAAATGGTGTTGCAAAATTTAAAGATGTTGCACTAGGTAAATACAGTATAGAAATGTTAGCTTAGTGAGTAGGAGTATATAATGGCTGCATCAAACGCAAATGTAATTTCAAAACAATATAAAAGTAAATTAACAGTTGGAATTTTATACTTTGATTATCAAATTGAATATAAACCGCTAAAAGGCGATGAAAAAAAGAAAAATGAAGACTTTATCGTATTAAAATCAGAAGCAAACGAATACCAACATCAGATATGTATCGCTGATGATAAAGTTAAAAAAATATCAGATGGGTGGTTAAAATTGGCATTCCCCTTATCTAAAGGAGTCACCAAAGATACAAAACTAACAATGATTCATCATCGAGGGAATAAAGAACAAGAACTTATAATTTTTGAAAATCTGAAATACAGTGAACTTGAATAATGTCTAAAAAAACCTTAATAGCATCAATTTCATAGCAGTGAATCCGTCATTAATAAAAATAACGAGACTATAAATGTTTAAATTAATTCCAAACAATATAACTAAAAAATCAAGCCCCAAACTTGTATTTTTTATGCTTAGTTTATTTTTACTCGTGTCATGTAATAACGATACGAATAATTCCAGCACAACAAATGTAGACACCAAAAAAGAAGAAACAGTAGTAGAAGTGGTGCCATTTGAAGATTTGGATGATCCTGAGTTTTATAAATATCCTCGTTTACAGTTTACGATGCAATCTGTACGGGATGAATCCGATAGTGTTTGGTCAATGAAGTTAGATGGTACGGATCTTAGGCGAGCTATTCATCCTAAAAAAATGTTTCCAGCTAAACCAGGTGGGTTTATGAGAAAACCAATCCGATCGCCAAATCGTAGATATCTACTTTATGTTGGAAATCGAGCATTAAATATTTTTGACTTTAAAACTAGTGAAACTATAAAAATCACATCAAGCCCTACTTCATCTAATTTTGGATGGTCTAAGGATAGTAATATGATTTTTTTTTATGGACAACATGAATTATTTCGATATACGCTTTCTACAAAAAAAACTGTAAAACTAGAAAAATATTTTTGGGCTAAAGAAATGTTTACTATGAATGATGGTAAAACTCTCGGAGCAGTACAAAAAAATGGTGTAGCTTTTTACGATTATGATGGAAATTTAATAAAAAAAATTGAACTTGGAATTAAAGATTACTGGAAAACGCGTATTACTATAACACCGGATGGAAGATTCTTTTTTATCGATGACACGGAGCCAGCAAAGATATTTGATTTAACAAACCCTCCAAATCAATTTATTGAATTAAAATTTAAAGAAAAAATTCTAGCATTTTATGCTGATGATCCATATTTACAAAAAAAATTAAAATTTCGAGAAAGTATCTTTAGTGGGCCTATGATTTTAGGCCCAAAAGCAAAATTTTTGTATAACCGATATAGTGGTGAAATAGTTAGATATTCGGTTGACTCTGGTGAAATGACAACCATTTTTACCGGAAAGGGTGTAACTTACCCTAATAATTATTCATTAATGCATTAGTCTAATCGTTAAAAGGAATTAACATGGCAACAGTATCACTTTATTATTTAGTTAGTGGTCACCTAAAAGGTAACATTAAAAAAATTACAATAGAACCAGAGTCATTAGACTTAGTTCCAAACCGTTTACTGGTGATGACTAATACTAAAAATAATATCACTCAATCATACAATACTAATGCTAACGGTGTTATTCAATTAACGCATCAATTTAAAGTGACAGGCTCAAAATTAGAGCTGCGTTCAGTTCAAAAAGATACCTATAAAGTATTTTTTCCTTCTGCTGAACAAGTGATGTTCAGCTCGATTGCGGAGTCATTAAAAAAAGGCAAAAATTCAAAACACGATAAAAACTGGAGTAAATTACTGGTTGATTTTGTGACATCGAAACCAAAATTAGCAACACAATTGCATACGGTTGATTTGAAAAAAACAGACTTTCGAATACCAAAATACGATTCAAGTGATCTTAAAGAAAAAAAGTATATTCAATGGTATGATAATTATGATCCTAAAGATAAACACAAAGGGATAGTATTACCGCAAGTTCATGCTGCAATTTTATTATTTAGTGATGAAACAATGATTAATCGAAAAGTATCCGTTATGGCTCCATCAGATAAATCGGGTAAAAAGGGGAATAAATATAATTTAACAATACGATTAGATGAAAATACAGAATTAATATATGCTGTACTTTCAGGAAATCCTAGAGATTTATTTCCTGGGCTTTATCAAATTGAAATAGAACCATCAAATATAGGTAATGAATGGACTGATGCAGTACAATCAGAAGGTACTTATACTTTATACGAACCCATTCGTTTTAATATTAAAAATTTAGCCGGTACTTTTGATATTATAAATTGTGATCCCATTACAATGGAAGACGCCTTATTACTGCAATTCCCAACGATGCTGGGGCATGTCATTCAAAAATTAAAACTTGAAAATTCCGATGAATTTATAAAACAGAATTCAAAAAATTTAAATACACCATCAGTAACCGTTTCTAATGCAGGTTTGAAACAGTTTGGTAATGGTATGAAAATTGCCTATGATAAAACAAAAATGGGTATAAATATGATTAATGCCAGTTCGACTGTGGAGTGGCGAAAAATTATTTTATCCATTTGGTCTGGTTTAAATGCGGGTGAGGATGATTCATTAAAACTTGCTAGTGATGCAATCAAAGTAGCATATGGTTCTTTTGATACTTTTCAAGATGTAAAAGGATTTTTTGAAGCGGTAGATATATTTACACCTTCTGGAAAAGAAGCTCTAAATGCACTGCAACCGCTGAAAGAAATACTTAAATCTGAAGTAAATTTAAAAAACATATTACTACTCGATAATGGCCCAAAATGGGAAAAAGTTGCTGCTACCTATTTAAAAACATTAAAGAAATTTAACAATAGTAAAAATAAAGGAAGTTTAAAAGATCTCCATTATATTCTCGATTTACAAGACATAAAAACTAAAGCTGATTTAGAGTTATTTCTAAAAATCTATCCTGAGCAAACTAGTAATTTAGAAAAAATTGCAGGTAAAAGTGCCAGCGCTAAAATTGGCAAAGGTATTGCGTATCTTGATTTAGCAATAAGTATTGGTGAATTTGCCTATTCAACTGTTAAGACATTTGATGCAAAGGCAAATTTAGAACAAATTATTGATAAAAATACTGAATTGTATGTTGATTATGACAAGGTAGTTGCTGGAAAACCTGGTAGAGCAGCTTTGGTTAATTTAGAAAAATACAGATCAACGACAGTTGCAAAACAATTAGGTTACGATCAAGCTGTGATGGATGCAGCCATGAAATTTTTCGATGTCGCTGTAGGTGCTGTTGCCCTAACACCTACCCCAGCAGCACTCGGAGCACAATTTATTTTACTAGTACAAGGTGTGTATCAACTCGGAAAAGATGTAGCGACACTTTTGGACGAGACAGTTATGAATAGTTATATTGCAGAACTATTTGGTGAATTAAAATTATGGGAACAACTAGTGAATGGTGCGCGAGCCAATCAGGCTTTAATGCCAACCGATGATCAGCTCGAAAAAGAAATGAAGGACTCGAAAAAAACCGTAAAAATTGATTTTAAACGTTACGGTAAAGATAAGACTCTTAATATAGGTGTTGGACCACATTATTTTCACTCGCAATACCGAATTAGAGCAGAAGCATTATATGGTTTAATGAATATACTGATTCAAATTGGTTATCATAGCGAAAAAGAAAACAGCGTCGATTTTGATGCAAACTACAAATTATACGAGGTTGAGAATTACGTTAAAAATTTCATCCTACAAGACGGTTGGTTATTTGATGAAAATTTTAAGTCTGGAATATCAATGGATGTTTGGTGGTTTAATATGTTACAGCCAAAAATTGACAACCTTATTCCACAAGCAAAAGCTGTCACGTATATGGTGAATTTATTAGAACAGGGAGCACAGAGTTTTGATGATGATTTTGAATGGATTGCAAATCGTCCTGTTGCCTTATTTCAAGACCATTATCCAATTCACAAATACAGTTCCGGCTCATTAAAAGAATTGGCACAAGTTTTTAATCCTATTGATTTAATTGGTAATACCGAAGATTGGATTGATAAAGATGAAACTTTTGTTTATCACCGCCCTAAAGATAGCACAAGTGATTCAGATTGGGAGCTTGTGAATATATTTGGAGATTCAAATATTAGTGAATTACCGATACTATCGCCGTATGACCAAATACGGGTATTGGTTGTGCTGAAAAAAAATAGAACTATTGATGGTAAGACACAAGAATTACCAAAAGGAATTTACCCGATTCATTTAGAATTAATTCGCACTAATGGAATTACAGTTAAAGGGCCTAAATTCTCTGCAATTGTTGGTAGCTTAACGGATAGTGATTTAATTAACTCAAAAGAAAAAAGGTTTAAAGGGCGACAAGGATATGTGTTTAAACCATTTTTTTATTTTGGCAAAAAAAATATTTCAGGCATTAAACCATTTATTGTTAATAGTATTTCTGGAGAAATATTCAAATCAGTGAATGAAAATTGGAAAAAACCAATTTTTAACCCTTGGATAAAGGTTTCCTATATTGCTGCAAATGTTATTTATAACAGGTTGAGAGATGACGTAGATCTATCCGATTTAAAAAATATGCATTATGGATTCAATGTATATTTGGGTAAAACGGCTAAAGATAAGATGAAAATAAAATTAGGAAGCACATCAGGTATCAATGTGTTGGACACCATACCAATAAGTATTGATGAAAAAGTTAAGGAGCAAAATAATTTAATTACAAAAGAGTTTTTAGAGAGTCATAGTCAAAACTTTAAGTTACCAAAATTTTTTAATGATTCCTCAATTGCAACTTTGTATGTCAAAATAGGAAAGCGTCCTATGGTGATTTTGGATGCGAAACAGGATTTATTTGAAATTACAGATTATAATTGGGAAAAACCGGAGCCAGTTTCTATCTTTTTAGTGGCTTTTTCTGATGATGTTAATAGAGATAATTATAAAGGCTTAGATGATTCAAATTTTCCGGTGTCAACAGAGTTACATGCTAATGCTACACACGGTAAAATTAACTTAAACACGAGTATGATAAGTATGTATAGCTTTAAGAAAGGACCTTTGTATTCTAGCACACTTCATTATTTTGGTGAATTTACGTCTGATGATAAAAAATTCACTCGCTTTAAGAATGAATTTGATGCGAAAAATTTAGAAAGAAGTACTTTTCCGAATGGTGATTATCAAGAATTTATGGAGTTATTTGAAAGAAAAGAAAATCAAGAAAGATTTTATAATGAAGTGCGCCAAAAAGAATTTTGGTTAAATGATAATTACCCGTTATTTGTATCAAAAATTTCACTGGCTTACAAAACTCCTGATGGGAAAGAATGTTACGGCTTTAGGCCCCTAGGTGAAAAGGTGGTCCCTGAAGGTGGGTATTATGAATATACATTAAGAAATACTAGAACAGCAGGTTTATCAGGGTTAAGTGTTGATGATGTTGAAGCAAAAATCGCGAATGTTAATATTCTAGACAGTAAATATGATAGAGAAAATAATTATTTTTTAGCGAAAATAAAAATCAAAAAACAAGTTGTGGCTACACGTACACTTAAAATTTGTGTAAAAGCTCCAACAAAGGATCAAAAAGTAGTGTGGGGCAAGCTTACAGATAAACAATTTGAAAAATGGGTAGTTAAAGAAAGTGATGTTCTTGCACCATCACTTAAAACAAAAACATTCTAATTAAATAGTAGACACTATTTTATACTTTTGAATTAAATTAAAGAATTATTTTCATGAAAGTTAATTGATGGGAGTAATTAATAAAAACTTAAAAGTAATAAAAAATATGAACTTTATCAATAAGGTGGCGAAGCCGTTAAAATTACAATTACCGAATACGATGCAAATCGAGATCAAAACGATGTCACCACCTTATCAACAACTGTTCGTGAGCCCGGTGGAATGATTCGTTTACCGTGGGAAGTTAAATCAATAAAGTATGACGCAGAAACGAGTGATAACCCATCCGAGCTACCGAATAAACCAATAGAATACCATTTTACAATCAGTGTTAATGATGAAAAGTTGTATAATCCAAAACCATTAATTTTAACAACCACGTTTAACATTAAAGCACAAAAGAAATCAGGTGCATCAATGATAGACGGCAAAACCATAATATTAACTTCAGCAGAAGATAAAAAATACAAGGCCAAAACCAAAGATGGCAAAGTGGTATTTAAAGACGTTGCGCTTGGAAAATACAGTCTAAAAGTAGCAAACGTTTCAGAAGAAGAAGCCTAATGGCATTAAATGAAAAGCACGGCAGTGTTACAGAATTTGCTGATTCCGTTGATGTAACATTTGTTGAAGATGAAAATTTAATTTTTTATTATCAAGTTGACCTTGATGATCCACAAACTCAAGATGATCGAATTTTTTTAAAATCAAACGATGGCACATACGATGAAACGCTCGAGGTCAGGAAACTATGCGAACAGGATGGTTGGGTTAAACTAACATTCCCTGAACCAGAAAATACCGATATTAAATTAACCATGACTTATGATAAAGGTGATGAAAACGAAGTGTTTACAATTTTTGAAGATGAAGTTTATCGCGACATGTTAGAAGCGCAAGAAGAATCTGCATAATATATCAAACCTGAAAACACCTTAACATTTATTTCTAAATTGTTTTAACTTCTTTTAAATGAAACAACGAATTGGAACACCTTATGATGACAAAACCATTAACTGTTACATTACAGCGTTATTCAACAATCAGTAGGTATAAACTATTATTGTTAGTACTCTTTAGTATCGCGCTACTTAGCTGCGACAGTGAGAGTCAAAACCAAGAAATAGTAAAAAGTGTGGTTATAGAGCCAGAAGAACCAACAGTGCCGGATGTCATCCTCGAAGCATTAAATGATGCCAGTAGTTATGACATGCCGAGGTTTCAGTTCCAAAGTCGTTTCGGCTCGAGAGAAAAATACGAAATTTGGAGCATGAAAATTGATGGCAGTGATATCCGCTTGGTGCTCAGCGCTGAAGAATTGTATCGTGATGGGTTTAGTCATTTAAGCCAACACATGTCACGCTCACCAGACGGCCGATATGTCGCCTTGGTGCAAAAACCCGATGAAGGCAATAATGCGCGTGTATTGTATGATTTAAAAACCCGCGAACGTACCGTGATGGTTAAAAACAGTGCGGTTGTTCCCTCCATACGGTGGACAGAAGACAGCAAACAGGTTTTGTTTTATTCGTGGTCGTACAAAGAGTCCAATGCGTATCTGTATCAATTTGATGTTAAGGAAAAAAAATTACGCAAAGGCCCTAATAACATTGACTCATCCGAATTTTACCCTATAAAAAATGACAGCGAATTTATTGCGATAACTAAACAAGGTTTTGTCCGATATGACTGGGTCGGTAAAAAATTAAATGAAGTGAAGCTCGCAGAACGAATTCATACAAGAAGTCACGCAGTATCGCGTAATGGAAAAACCATGGTGTATAAATTATATAAAGGTGCTTATCCTGCTTTTATTGTTATTCACTTGAATAAACCGCATGAGGTGTTATTTTCATTAAAAGAGCGTTCAGATAATTTTATGCTGGATTATTGGGGAAATAATTTATATTATCTGGGGTTTGGTGGTATCAATACGGTCAATCTTAAAACTAAAACTAAATCAAGAATATTAAACAGTTATGATTTTTTTTCTGGATTTCATAATTTAAATCTATACAACGACAAGGAACGTTAAACATGGCAATCAGGGAACCGGGTGTTGATTTAAGCTACATCATGTTAATGACAGGTCATTATAAAGATAATGTTTTGGTGGACGGTACATTAGAGCCAGTTATTAATAATATGATTATTTTAGAGCAAGATAACCCTCAAGGCAAAAAACAAACATTATTACGCTCGAGTGATTCGGGAAAGTTATTTCATTTTTCAACTAAAAAGAACTTTAACTATAAAACCATAAAATGGAATCACCGTTTAATTATTCCACCCTCTGACACGGTCATGGCGGCAGCGGCTCTCAACAAAGGTAAAAATTGGGATAAAAAATACCTTAACTTGGTTAAAGAAACCGGTATTGAGGCAATAAGCTTGCCCAAAATTGCAAGCTTTACTAAATCGCAGTTGCGAAAACCAAACTCAGCACCAACAAAAAAAGGTCAGCCCGATCCAGACAAACACTATCGAGATTGGTACAAAAAATTGGGTGCAGTAAAATTTCGTGCAATTCCCTTGAGGCGAACTCGTGCTTTGTTTTTTATGTTTTCAAACAATGATATCTTTAGAGGTGCAACTATTCAAATTTGTCACGAAAGTTAAAAATATCCAGATGATATTATTTCTGTGGCTAATCAAGTTGTGCCAAAGGGTGAATTTTATTCTGCAGTGCATTTTGACTCACCTAAAAATTTATTACCCGGTATTTATATTGTTAAAATATCAATATTGGATTTTAAAAAAGAAGAAAAAGAAAAATGGTCTCCAACATTTAGCGGTGTTGGGTATTACGAATTAAAAGCCCGCGTTGATTTTTCAATTAAAACCCCAGCAGGTGATGTTGACATTATACATTGCGACCCTATTTCAGTCGAAGAAACTCTGTTGCAACAATTTCCAATGGAGTATGCCAATTTAATTGATGCCGCAAAAAATAATGCATCGGATGTTGCTCCCAAAAGCAAAGCAATCTATGCCAAAACCTTAACCGGTTTAGAAACACTGGTAACCGGCGTTAATTTAGCCAACAGCAAGCTAAAATGGAGCTCGGGTATTGTTACTTCAGATTCACATTATAAGTTGTTTTCACAACTCGGTGAAACACTCGCTAGTGCAGTTTAAAAAGTTGATCCAACGTTAAAAGATACCGTTAACATGGCGCTGACCATGAATAGCGCCTATGGCAAATGGAAGGAGCTTCGTGATGAATTAAATAAAAAAATTGCTAGCATGATGAGTACAGGGAAAGACTGGAAGAAATACGAAAATATTTGGTTAGCATTTAATTTAGGTAAATTGAAACGACCTGGATCAAATGCTGAGCTTGCAAATTTTGTAATGAACGTGTTTGGCAGTGAAATTGATGATGCGATGGGCAATGTGGTTAAGGGCAAGTGGGCTCGTCGCGTAGAAATGTTTGGTAAAGCGGCTGATAATTTAAAATATGTTGATTTAGCATTGAGTGGTTATACCGCTGCAACATCAACGGCACAATTAAGTAAAACTTATTCCGAACAAAAAACCAATAAATCCGTTTTGAAAGAGACTATTGAGCAATATGCACAAGATACTAAATATACCGATGCAGCAGGTGAGTATCATATTCCCGCACGGGTTGGTTTGCAATATATCGAATCATCTTGTCGTGCGACTGTCTTAAATGAACTTAAATTTGAGTCTGAATTAATTAATGCCATCAATAGTTATGTTGATGTAGCACTGGCTGTGTGTGCTGTTATACCGGCAACTGCACCACTATTGGCTTTTTATGCAACGGTAAAAACCGTGTACGAGATTGGCAAGGCACCGGTTGATATGGTGGTTAATGGTTATTATTTAATGGATAGGCTTTTTTATCATAGCGTCGCAGCCGATTTGAAAAAAATGCAAAAGAAACAAAGTGACCACCATAACGTTGCTATTGCGAATCTATTTTTATTACGTGAGGATATGTCTGAAAATATTTCCAATCAATATCTTGAGTCTTATCGAATAAGAGCTCATGCTATTCATGGCTTATATGGTTTAATGACTCGCGCGGCAATGGATGTTTTAACCAAAGAAGGTATCGAAGACTTTACCCCCGAACAAAAAGTTAAGGAATATAAAAAATTATGCGAATCCAAATATCACCTTGCTTCCTATATTCAAAATTTTCTTTTAAATGATGTTTGGTCATATAACCACAATAGTTGGGTTCCCATTAATATGGATACATGGTGGACTTATGCCAGTAATCTTAAAAATCCAAAATTTGAAGTAGGTTCTGAAAAATTAAACTATTTTGGGGTTGATAGTAAAACATTAAAATTGTTTAGAATTAAAAAGAGAGAGGCAAAAAAAGAATTAAATGATTATGGTTTTTTTGCTGGTATTCGTTATCTGTATCATGAAGTTGGTAGCGGTTTGCCTGATATTCAAAAAGCCGATTTCCAGCGGTATTTTCCAATACATTTTATGTCATCGGGTAATTTTGAAGAATTTTCGAAACAATATGAAAATATTCGTGTTGAGTTAGATCATAATAGCATTGCGTATTCTGCAATGTACTATCGTGAGTGGAATGAAAAGAAAGACAGCGATTGGAAGCTAATGAAAGATAAGTGGTTGCCCAGTAAATATTGGTTTGATTCTGTCTCTGCCATTAGTCCTCTAACACAAGTTCGAGTGTTAGTGGTGTTACAAAAAGATTTGCAATTTCCCTATCCTATTAGCCTACAAGTAAATCGTATTGATTTTAATGATATTAATGGTCCCGTATATAGCGGTTTTTGTCGTAAATTAACGTCAAAAGATATTTTAGCGGTTGATAAACAAGCGCAACAATACAAAGACGGCTATCATGGTTATGTTTTTTATCCATTTTATCAGTTAGAAAATGTTTCCATTCCGGGTATAAAACCGTTGGCCGGTGAGTTTGCAATGTTGTATGGACTAGGCCATGGGGTTGATGTTTATTATAGAAATGGACATTTAACCGATATGGAATATCGTTTGGTCGTAATATTGGCTAAGCGTGATAGCACACAACAAAGTGTTAAGATTAACAAAGATCATGATTATTTCACACTAACAGTTAATGAACAAAAAGAATATGATTTTAAAGATAATAAAGGCAAACTGGTAACGCCAAAACCACGTTATGAAAAAGCATTTATCGATTATGATTTTTTAAAAGCACGTGGTCAGCAAATGGTGTATTCAGAAATATTGAAAAATCCTCACATCACTTGTTTAATGCGATTAATTAATAAAGAAGGAACAACACCGTATTTTGGAATTAACCAAGCTTTTGATCTTGAGCACATAGCATTAAATAATGATCGTTTTGAAGACATAGAAATGCAAATGCAAGCAAAAAATATGTTTTTAAAGATTAAAAATTTCGACTGGAATAGTTCGGTAGAATTTATGTTTGTGGTTACCTGTCCTGAAATTTCGATTAATAAAGAAAGCGAAAATTTAGCAAAATCTAAAAAAGAAAAAATAGGCTGGAGGGCAATTCCTTTTAAAATAGAAATGGGTTCGTATCGTCCAATTTTAGCTAATTATACAGGGCCGACACTAAATTCAACTTTACATTATTTAGGCGAATGGAGTTATGATAAATTTGATAAAAAAGAATATGCCAGTTATGAAATATTTAAACCACTAGTAAAACAGTTTGAAGATATTCAATATAAAGGTACTAAATCTGAACAGGATGACTCTTATAAATACCTGCAAAAGCGTACATTAAGCCGCTATAAGGATGCTCAAAGCTATATAGACAATGAGATTAAAGACAGCTCCAAACAGAAAAAAATCTATGATGGCTTAAAGTGGAATTATTTTGTGCGTCGACATATTCCAAAAGCACATGTATTTGCTGCCCATGTTAAATTAAGTTATGAATCCCTACGCGGGAAAACCATTCATGGCTTACGTCCCTTTGGCGATATGCCGGATAAAGGTGAGTTTTTTGATTTTGTTTTTAATTCGGCAAGCACCGCAGCAAATGCAGGTATTAGCAATGACATGGTCTCAGGGGCTTCAATAACGGCTCAGAACTTCACTCAATTTCGAGTTTTATTTTCAGCTCCGACAGATTATACCGGAAAGGATACAGCGCCATGGATTTTAGCTGATCCGAATAATAAGTCTCGCGATGTTCCCGTTGGAATGGTTTTTAAGTCAGAAGTTAAAGATTGGATTGAAAACCGAAGTACGGTGCTAGTACACCCATATACTAAAAAGAAAATCTGATGTTAATTTTATTAGAATAGACCTAAGGAAATAAACGATTAATTAAAAACTTAAAGTAATAAACAATATGAACTTTATCAATATGGTACTTTCATTTATCGAACTAATCTATACTATCTCATTGAATCCCATAGGGTTAATTATGCTGATCGTTTCTTTTTGAAAGTTATTTAACACTCTTAATATTAAACCATATTATGCTTTCATTCCATTTTATAATCTTTGGTTATTTTCAAAAAAAGCAAAACAAAAATATATGGTGTTTGAAGTATTTGTGATCACCTACTTTGGATATAAAGCATATGTATTTAATGATATTGGTTTTAATTGTAATTAGTTTATTTTGCTGGACAATTCTTGCCATTACTATTGGCAAGTTATTTAATAAATCAACTTTATTTGGAGTTGACTTGGCTATACTGCCTGTGGTGTTTTTTTCTATTTAGCTATTAATCATGTAGCCGTTAAATCCAAGGATGGCGAAGAAGTTGGAGCAGATAAAAATAAAATATATGCTAAATTTAATAGTAAGCTTTCTGATGATTTTATGAATGATAATGTGGTTGGTGGTGAGTCTTTTTTTAATATTAATTATTTATTTATCATGAATATATCACTTTTGTTTCAAATCAAGTGGCAATATGTGTATTTTACACCAAGCGCATTTTGCCGTTGTACCGGCAAAACCCTGTTCAAACAACACGGTATCGCGGACAATGCATAATTTATTGAAGTTAAAAAATATTTTACGAATCATATTTATTCCTTTGCTCTAGGTGACGTTTATGAAAATTTACGGGATGAGTTTGAACGAAATAGTGAAAAAGTAATAAAACGTCTGGAGACTGAAAATGTACTTAAAAAACATTAATATTAAAAGAATTGTGAGTTTTATATTGATTAATGGTCTATTGGTACAGCAACGTATTAGTTAGGATAAAAATAATCTGCAACAACAGTGCAATTTTACCAGCAAAGTCAACCATGCTATCAATGATGAATAAAAAATAGTAGATTGTTTGGAGATGTCAATGGCAATATTGAGCCACTAAATGCGAAGCTCAGGTTATATATTAATTTATTTAAGTTTTGAAAAAATATGTCGATATTATAGTATCGTATTCTTTACCACAATATACGTAATCCTAATTTTAGTGTTAGATTAAATTTGAGGGCGACATAGTGTCTATGATCGGGCAAAAAATTCTTGTTGTTGATGACCAACAAATCAATCGTGATATTATCGGAAAAATCATGAGCGACTGCTATCAATTAAACTTCGCTTGTACGGGCGAAGAATGCATTGAGATATCGGAGTCATGGGAGCCTGATGTAATATTGATGGATATCAATATGCCCGGCATGGGCGGTTTAGCTGCATGTAAAAAAATTAAAGAGTTACCCGGTTCAGGATCTTTATCTGTTATTTTTTTGTCGAGTATGACCGAGGTAGATGAACGATTAGCTGGCTACGAAGCTGGAGGTGATGATTACATAGCAAAACCATTTAATCATGATGAATTAGTGGCAAAGGTTAAATTGGCTTTAGATAATAAGACAAAAATTGATGGATTTAAGCAAACCTCGAACGATGCCATGAGCATGGCTATGACCGCAATGAGTCAAGCAAGTGATATTGGTAAAATACTACGTTTTTATCAAGACAGTTTTGCTATCGACTCGCTTGAGGAATTAGCATTTTTATTATCAGAAACTATTACCAGTTTTGGTGTTAATATTATTTCATATTTCGAGATAAATGGTGAAAGTTTTTATTTTTCAAGCTCTGGAGTTGTTAAGCCTTTGGAGCAATCTGCAATTGAGAACTTACGCGATAAAGGTCGGATATATTCATTTTCAAAACGTACAACATTTAATTATGGTGCGGTATCCGTACTCGTTGTGGATATGCCAATTGACGATGAAATAAAATACGGTGAGTTAAAAGATAATATCGCTATTGTTGTAGAAGGTGCCCAAGCACGAGTAAAAGCACTCGAGGTACAGTTTACTCGAGAACAAAAACAGAAAGAAAATATTAAAATAATAAAAGCAACAAAAGCTTCCCTTATTGCATTAGACGAACATCAAAAAGAATCCTCAAGATCCCACCAAGAATTAATATCGAGTTTTATTAGTGATGTCCAAGATTCATTTTCACGTTTGGGATTAACTGAAGCACAAGAAAATGAATTAATGGCAACGATGAATATCGTTAAAACTGAATCAAATAAATTATTTGAGAATGACATTGCAGTACGTGAAAAAATTGATGCTATTATGAATGCCTTAGGGAAATAATTTCTATTAACCGAGAAACTATCATCAAAGTGCACTATTTTTGAAACAACAAACAATTACTCTAAACCTCATGTTAACGTAGCAGCATCAATGCAGTATAGCACTGCTTAACAATAGTGTGCTAAAAGTAATTGAATTATTTATTCAATTACTTGTCAAAAAGAAATACTCTTTGATCACTTGCTAATAAAATTACGATTTAAGATTATCAATAACAAATCTAACCTATACAATAAAAAACATCAGCAGGAGTTTTATATGTTTAGAAACCTATTCTTAAAAAAATCGCTATTCACTATTTGTATTACTACCTCAATTAGTAATTTTGCTTTTGCGTCTGAATATGACGAAGATCATGCCATTTGCGGACATAAAGTTGAAGATAGTCTGGCTTTAAGGCAACAAGCTGCAACCAATGTTTATTGGGAAAGCAGTACAGCATCTAACCCAATTGACTGGGTAAATTTTAAAATATTAGGTTTTAATGATTTTCATGGTCAGTTAGAACAACGAACTTTATTTGGTCGGCCTGTTGGTGGCGCTGCAGTATTAGCAAGTTACTTTGATGCAGAGGATGAAGCATCGGAAAATGGTACACTTATAGTTCACGCGGGTGACCATGTCGGCGCAACGCCGCCCATTTCTGCATTACTGCAAGATGAACCTTCAATTAGTTTTTTAAACTTATTAAGTAATGGTGATTGTGAACTGAAAGAACACGATGATGTTACGACATATGATCCTGAGTGTAATCTAGTTGGTACATTAGGTAACCATGAGTTTGATGAAGGCGTTGCCGAAATGAAACGCTTAATTAATGGTGGCATACATGCTAATGGCCCATTTTTAGATGATGAATTTTCTGGTGCAGAATTTCCGTATGTTGTTGCTAATGTTGTTTATGAAGATACCGGTAAGACTATTTTTCCGCCTTACGTTATCAAAGAAGTTGAAGGTATTCCTATCGCTTTTATTGGTGCTATATTAACTTCAACACCAACTATTGTTATCCCGAGTGGCGTTGCCGGTTTAAAGTTTTTAGATGAAGCGATGGCCATTAATAGTTATATTCCAGAGTTACAAGCACAAGGTGTTCGAGCAATTGTTGTTACCATCCATCAAGGTACACGCCAACGCTTTTTTAGTGGTGCTACTGGTCCCGATCCTACCGATGTTGGTGGTGACATTGGCCCCATAATCCAAGCACTTGATGATGAAATTGATATTGTGGTAGCCGGTCATTGGCATCAATTTACCAATGCTTTAATGAATAATAATAATGGTAAAACTATATTAGTGACCCAAGCATTTTCTCGTTCGACTTCTTACGCCGATATTGATGTGGCATTGGATCCAATTAGTCATGACATTGTTATGAAGTCGGCTGAAATTGTTACTACTTGGGCCGATGAAGGTCCTGGTTTAACACCGGATAGTGATGTTACTGAATTAGTTAATCAAGCTGCATTATTGGTTGCACCATTGGTTAATCAAGTTATAGCTACCGCGAGCATTGATGTATTACGCACCACAAATGTGGCTGGAGAATCCGCTTTGGGTAACCTGATTGCCGATGCGCAACGTGTGGCAATGGCATCGGACATTGGTTTCATGAATTCGGGCGGTATTCGTTCAGACTTATTGCAGGGGCAGGTAACGTGGGGTGAGTTATTTAATGTCCAACCATTTAATAATGATTTAGTACGTATGGATTTAACCGGTCAACAAGTAATTGATGTTTTAAATCAACAATGGCTTGGTCAAACGCGAGCTCGAATTATGAAAACATCTGGCATAACGTATACTTGGGCTGACGGTGATGGTGATGCAGCAACTTTAGCTGACAATCGTGTTATTGAAACTAGTGTCTTAATTTCTGGAGTGCCGGTTGATGTTAATGCAGTTTATAGCGTAACCGTTAATAGTTTTATGGCATCCGGTGGCAGTAATTTTTCTATATTTCCACAGGGTGTTAACCGAGTGGTTGGGCCTGTTGATTTAGATGCGTTTATTAGTTATGTCGCATCATTAGCTCAGCCTTTTAGCGCGGTTATAGAAGGTCGGATTTTGCGAAATTAATGATTATAAAACGACGTCATTCTAAAGCCATGAGGGAATGACGTGGCTGTGTTACTTTAGTGGTGTTTTATGTTACCCGGGCAATACTCCACACTTGAATAACGCTTATATTTTGTTGTCGTAATAAAGTGGCTAATGCTTCAACCGTATGTCCTGTGGTGACCACGTCATCAAAAATAGCCACGTGTTGGTACTTGCGTGGTTGTTTTATTTGAAAAGCATTTTTAACATTTTGATGACGCTGATCGGCATTTAAGTCTGATTGGGCTTGGGTATTTTTATTACGGATGCAATAGTTTTTATCAACAGGGACTTTTAATTGCTTTGCGATAACTCGCGCAATCTCAATAGACTGATTAAAGCCACGTTGTTGCAGGCGTTTTGGGTGTAATGGCACTGGAATAATACACTCAGGTAAGGCTGTGGACTTGGATTGAAGGTAGTGACTGAATAACTTGCCCAGTGTGTGGGCACGATAGAGTTTGTTGCGAAATTTGAGCTCAGTGATAAATGTATCGAGTGGGAATTGATATTCGAAGGGGCTTAATATCGCATCGTAGCTGGGAGGATCGCGTAGGCATTGACCACAAACGGGTGAGTGGGTACTTACTAGCGGTAAAGCGCAACGGCTACAAGATTGATTTTTATAAGGTAATTCAGATAAACATACACTACAAATATCAAACTCGGCGTTATCATTAGCGGTATCACACAGGTAACAGTATTGATCACGCAATACTCGCTGTATAAATTTTATACTTTTGTCGACTATTCTCATCCCTATTAGTTGACATCCCTTAGTGGTAGTTTATGCTGCTGCATATTAAACAGCGTTATATTTAGCATCGACAATATTCAATATGAGCAATTCAGAACAACATCCAATAACTAAAACTATCACAGCTAAAAAAGCCCGTAAAGCTGCAGGTTTATTTAATATTGGTAATATAATTAGCATGTTACTGCCATTTCCTATTGGTATCTTTTGGGTTGGCTTTTCAATGGTGGTTTATGCCATGAACCGGCATCATCCTAACGAGAAAGTGGGTTATTACACTCAACAAGCGGCCTATCGGTTTTATGGCATTATTGGGTTTGTGGTAGTCGTGGCAATATTTTTTGGCACCGAAATACGTTATTGGCTGATTACCTGGGCAATTTGTGCCGGAATTTTAATACCATGGTCGATTTTTGATTTAATACGAATTCGAAAAGATACTTGGCAAGATTGTGAATACAGTGAAAACAATACCGAACAAAGTGGTAATGAGCGAAATAAAGAGGATATAGAATGAGCAGTGTAATAACTAAATTAGATCAACATCAAGATAAAGTATTACGACATGATTGGTCTCTAGCTGAAATAGAGTCTTTATTTGAAAAACCATTTAATGACTTATTATTTGCGGCACAACAAATTCATCGACAACATTTTAATGCTAATGAAGTTCAAATTAGCACCTTGTTAAGCATTAAAACTGGTAAGTGTCCCGAAGACTGTTCTTATTGCCCACAAAGCGTGCGCTATGATACTGAATTAGAAGATGAATCTTTAATGTCGGTTGACGAGGTGTTAGCCGCGGCACAGCAAGCCAAAGAAAATGGCGCATCACGATTTTGCATGGGTGCTGCATGGCGCAGTCCAAAAGATCGCGATTTAACGCCCGTAATGGAAATGATTAAAGGTGTTAAAGCATTAGGGTTACAAACGTGTTTAACAGCCGGCATGTTGACGCAACAACAAGCAGCTAGTTTAAAAGATGCCGGTCTTGAATATTACAATCATAACTTAGATACTTCACCTGAATTTTATGGCGAAGTAATCACCACACGAACCTATGATGATCGATTAGAAACAATTCAACACGTTCGAGATGCTCAAATGAATGTTTGTTGTGGAGGTATCTTAGGCATGGGTGAATCTCGGCATGATCGTGCAGGCTTAATGCAGCAATTAGTTAACATGGAAAAACATCCAGAAAGCGTTCCAATAAATATGCTGGTTCGCGTTGAAGGCACGCCACTGGAGTCTGAAAAAGATTTGGATCCAATCGAGTTTGTACGAACCATTGCCGTGGCAAGAATTATAATGCCGCAATCCTTTGTACGTTTATCTGCTGGACGAGAAACAATGTCTGATGAAATGCAAGCACTGTGTTTCTTATCGGGTGCAAATTCTATTTTCTATGGTGAAAAATTATTAACCACTCCAAACCCTGCTGCAAATAGTGATAAAGCTTTATTTGAAAGATTAGGACTTAAAGCGATCTAGATACACTTACATATGTCATGGCAAGTTAAACAGCAACAATTAGCACGGCAGCTCATTGAATTGAAACAACAGTCTTTGTATCGATTAAGACGTGTATTAAATAGTGCGCAAGATGTCGTTGTTAATGTTAATGGCAAACAAGTTTTAAATTTTTGCAGTAATGATTATTTAGGTTTGGCAAACCACCCAAAACTTATTACTGCTTTTAAAAAAGCAGCCAATGATTATGGTGTGGGCAGTGGTTCGGCACATTTAGTTACCGGACATAAAACTGTGCATCACGAATTAGAACAACAGCTAGCAGAATTTGTTGGCCGACCTAGAGTTTTATTGTTTTCCACTGGTTACATGGCAAATCTTGGTGTTATCTCGGCATTATTAAATAAAAAAGATTGCATATTTTCAGACAAATTAAATCATGCCTCGTTAGTTGATGCCAGCAAATTATCTGCAGCACAATTTAAACGTTATTTTCATAATGATGAAAATAATTTAAAACTAAAATTGCAACAAGCTCAAATGGCTACGACTAAATTAATTGTTTCCGATGGTATTTTTAGCATGGACGGTGATGTTATTGCATTGGATAAAATAATTCCAATAGCACAACAAGAAAATGCCGTACTGATGATTGACGATGCGCACGGGCTTGGTGTGACCGGCAACACGGGGCGAGGTACTTTAGAACAATTTAATGCGACAATAAATGATGTACCAATTTTAATGGCAACACTCGGAAAAGCTTTTGGTACTTTTGGAGCTTTTATTGCTGGTAGCGAAGTTTTAATTGAAACTTTAATTCAACAAGCCCGAAGTTATATTTATACTACGGCATTACCACCAGCAATAGCCAGTGCAACATTGGCAAGTTTAAAATTAATAACTAACGAGCAATGGCGGCGTGAACAATTACAAGTGCGAATTCAACAGTTTAAACTAGGCGCACAACAATTAGGTTTAAAGTTAATGCCTTCAGATACAGCTATACAGCCTTTAGTGATAGGTTCCAGTGAATCAGCAATGCGCATTAGTCAGTCATTAGAGCAACAAGGAATTTTAATTTCTGCAATTCGACCTCCTACTGTGCCAGCCAATACGGCACGTTTGAGAATAACATTTTCAGCAAATCATACCGAGCAACATATCGATACATTATTATTGGCTCTTGAAAACTTACTACCGGAGATACAGCAAGATGTATGTTAATAGCATAGGAGCTGGACAAGATTTAGTATTATTACATGGCTGGGCAATGCACGGCGGTGTGTTTGATTCTTTAGTGAAAAAATTAAAACAACATTACCGCGTTCATGTAGTTGATCTTCCCGGATTTGGTTTTAGCCGAGATGATAATGGTATTTATTCTCTTGAACAAATAACCGAAACTATGCTGTCAGATTTTGATGAACGTGGATTAAAAGATGTTATAGTAATAGGCTGGTCGTTAGGTGGTTTGATAGCACAAAACATTTGCATCCGAAAACCCGATTTAGTAGCGAAATTAGTTCTAATTAGTTCGGTACCCAAGTTTTTATATGCAGATGATTGGCCAAATGGTATCGATGAATCTATATTATTGATATTTCATGTTTCAATGCAGGAAGATGTCCGAAAAACGGTATTACGGTTTTTATCATTACAAGTCATTGGGGATGAATTGGCAATGTTACAGTTACGCTTATTACGCCAAGAAATTTTTACTCGTGGCGAGCCAAATCCAGATGCGCTTAAAAGTGGTTTAGAAATATTACAGAAAACCGATATTCGTCATAAACTTCATTTAATTACCCAACCTTGTTTATTTTTTTCTGGAACACACGATCAAATAGTACGACTTGAAACTGTAAAGGATAGCGTAAAATTATTACAAAATGCTAAATATCACGTTATCGATAAAGCATCACACGCTTTATTTTTATCACATGAGCCACAATTTATAGATTTATTAAACGAATTTTTAGATGAAAAATAGCGAGACAAAAAAAATACATCCATTTGAGGTTAGTCAAGTTCGTGGCTCATTTAATACTGCGGTAGCAAGCTATGATGAGGCCGCAGTATTACAACGTGAGATTGGCGATCGTTTAATTGACAAATTAGATTTTATTAAATTACAACCTAAAATAATATTAGAAGTCGGTTCGGGAACTGGTTATTGTACCGCACAATTAAAAAAACTATACCCGAATAGTGATATTATAGCACTGGATATTGCCGATCTAATGTTAAAGGCAACTAAAAATAAACTGAGTTTTTTACAAAAAATACGAAAACAAATTTCTTTTATTTGTGCCGATGCTACCCATCTACCGTTTCAAAACAATAGTATCGATTTTATATTTTCCAATCTAACCTTACAATGGTGTCCAGAATTAGATGTTGTTTTTAAAGAGTTTTATCGCGTATTACAGCCTAATGGTTTATTAATGTTTAGTAGTTTTGGACCGGATTCTTTGAAAGAGTTGCGTAGTGCATGGTCTGAGGTTGATAGTTTTAGTCACGTTAATAATTTTGTCGATATGCATGATGTTGGTGATGACATGCTTGCTGCAAAATTAGCTGATCCAGTATTGGATATGGAAATGTTAACATTAACCTATAAAAATATTTTTGATTTAATGCGCGATTTAAAAAATGTTGGTGCTCACAATATAAACCAATCTCGTAATCACGGCTTAACCGGTAAAGGTCAAATTGAAAAATTAAAACAAGCTTATGAACAATTTAGAGTTGAAGGCCAATTACCATTGAGCTATGAAGTTGTTTATGGCCATGCTTGGATTGCTCCTAATAAAGTTGAAGCTCATAATATTGCTTCCATATTATTAAATGAAATTAAATAAAACCAATAAAGGCTTATTTATCACCGGCACCGATACCGATGTTGGTAAAACCTTTATTACTCAAAAAATACTTATGCAACTTTCTGCTCAATCGATATCTTGTGTTGCGATGAAACCTGTTGCCAGTGGTGCAATAGCAACTTCCAGTGGCCTACGCAATGACGATGCTTTAATCTTACAAAAAGCATCCAATATTTTCGTACCGTATGATTTAATTAACCCATATTGCTTTGAACCGGCAATAGCCCCCCATCTTGCTGCACAAGTGTCAGGTGTTACTATACAAACATCGGTCATATTGGATGCTTTTTACGAATTACAACGCTTGGCCGATGTTGTTATCGTGGAAGGTGTTGGTGGCTGGCAAGTTCCCTTGAATACTCAAATCACAAACCTGTTGTCAGTGGCGAGTTTAGCAGAACAGTTAAATTTACCGGTGGTGCTTGTTGTTGGTTTACGTTTAGGCTGTATTAATCACGCATTGCTAACCGCGAATGCCATCACTAATAGCCAATGTACAATGGCCGGTTGGGTAGCAAATGAGATTGATGATACATTTTTATCGGCTGACGATTGTATTAGCACCTTACAAAATCAAATTGATAAGCCTTTAATGGCTAATGTGGCCTGGCATCATAAAAAAAATCTATCAAATAAGATCAATTACAATGTTGTTTTTGATTTAGATCAAGTTCTGTTACATTGATAAAGCCTAAGCAAATTTTTTTTATAAATGCAATATTGTTTTCAATTGCACTACTGTGTATTGTTTGCCAAAGAAAAATAAATATAAAAGTGTAAAGTTGCAATTAATAAGTAAAATCTAATATTATATTCCTTTAATAATAATATTATTATATTAGTTGTGACGAATATATTAATTAGTTATGTGGTTATTCTAACTTTTGTGTTGCCCTTGGCTCAGAGTTAAATTAATATCCTGTGCCACTTAGAATGATTATTGAGAAAATTTAATGAGCATTCACTAACTAGGGTGCTTGTAATTGTATAACTCGATTAAACTAACCCGACGGCTAAAGGTTATGTTATTCGTCCAAATTGTTAAATAGATTGGCGGATTGGCCGGTTACGGTTAAATTGATTTGTTTAATGGCAATACTAATGGCATTGATCGCAATAGAATTTTTGACGTTAAGATTATGGTTAGTTGTACCATTCTTAGGTCTTAGGATTAGAGCTGATTTTTATTATTACGGCATTTTATATCGTTACCCGAAAGCATAAGGCTTTTGAAACGGTTGAAATAAGTCTATTAAAATTAAGATTCAGCAATATCGACCACTGGCAATTAAGACTGGGGCGATAAAAATATTTGAACTAGATACGATATGGGCGCAGATAAAAATAATACCAGCTCAGTATCGTAACCATGCCGATAAATTATTTATTATCTCGCATGGGGTGGCACTATGAGGTTGCAGCGGTTCTAAATGAAGACGAATGAAAAAAGTTCGCGAAAGAGTTACAACATGCAGTTAACGCTGACATGAGTTGTTTTAGATAGAATTTTAAAAATAAATATAACCAATAATAAAGAGGTAGACGTATGTCCATACGAAACTTAACTGCCAAGCTGTATCGCATGATAGTGACTATCATGTTGTTCGGACCGGCAAGTGTTTTTGCAGCCTATTCAGAATTAAATATGCCCCAGAGTGTTACCGATCTTGGTGCTGAAATTTACGATTTACACATGATAATTTTCTGGATTGTGACAATTGCAGGCATTGCAGTTTTTGCTGTCATGATCTACTCCATCTTTAACCACCGAAAATCCAAAGGAGCTGTTGCAGAACAATTTCATGAAAGTACCTCGGTAGAAGTTGTTTGGACAATTATCCCTTTAATCATTTTGGTTATTATTGCAATTCCTGCAACCTCAACATTACTGAAATATGAAGATACCTCAAATTCAGATATCACAATTACTGCAACGGGGTATCAGTGGAAATGGAAGTATGACTATCAGAAAGAAGATATTTCATTTTTTAGTGCTTTAGCTGAAGACAGCAATAAAGCACGACAGTTAGGCGCTAAGGTCGATTTATCAGCCGTAGATAATTATTTATTGAATGTTGATAACCCAATAGTGGTTCCCGTGAATAAAAAAATTCGAGTGTTAACGACTTCCAATGATGTTATTCACGCTTGGTGGGTTCCTGACTTAGCCATTAAACGTGATGCTATTCCCGGTTTTATTAACGAAAGCTGGTTTAAAGCCAACAAAGTAGGAACATACCGTGGTCAATGTGCCGAGCTTTGCGGTAAAGATCATGGTTTCATGCCTATTGTTGTTAAAGTTGTCGAAGAAGCTGAATATACAGCTTGGGTAGGCAAGCAAAAAGCCGACATGGCAGCGGCTGATGCAGCATCTGATAAAACCTTTACCATGGCTGAGCTAATGAAAAAAGGTGAAAAAGCTTACAATACTAGTTGTTCTGGTTGCCATCAAATTAATGGAGCTGGTTTAGCACCAACATTCCCAGCACTTGTCGGAAGTAAAATTGCAACAGGTCCTATGAAAGACCATATTGATATGGTTATGAATGGTAGTAAAGCGAATCCAATGATGGCCGCGTATGCTGCTCAATTAAATAATTTGGAACTCGCAGCAATTATTACTTACGAACGAAATGCTTGGGGTAATAATACTGGCGACCTTGTTCAACCATCAGAAATTAAGGCTGCACGCTAAGGCGTCGCTCGGAGGATTAAAAAATGAGTACAGCAACAACGACACATGACGACCACGGAGCGCCTACTGGTATCAGCCGTTGGTTATTTACAACGAATCATAAAGATATTGGTACATTATACCTTTGGTTTTCCTTCATAATGTTATTAACCGGTGGCGCAATGGCTATGGTTATCCGTGCCGAATTAATGTTCCCTGGCATGCAAGTTGTGAATCCAAACTTCTTTAATATGATGACCACCATGCATGGTTTAATTATGGTGTTTGGTGCCATTATGCCTGCAACTGTCGGTTTAGCTAACTGGCTTATTCCAATGATGATCGGTTCACCCGATATGGCATTGCCACGCATGAATAATTGGAGTTTCTGGTTACTACCATTTGCTGCCATTATGTTAGTTAGTCCCATGTTTATGGGGGGGGATTTTTTAGCAGGACAAGGGCCTGCTTTTGGTTGGACTTTTTATGAACCACTATCAGGTCAGTATGACAAACTGGCATTTTTTATTTTTGCAGTTCATATTCTTGGTTTTTCATCCATCATGGGTTCAATAAACATAATTGCAACCATTCTTAATATGCGCGCACCGGGCATGACACTAATGAAAATGCCAATGTTCTGCTGGACATGGTTAATTACCGCATTCTTATTAATAGCCGTTATGCCCGTGCTTGCTGGTGCAGTCACCATGATGTTAACCGACAAATACTTTGGTACCAGTTTCTTTGATGCTGCTGGTGGGGGTGATCCAGTGATGTTCCAACACGTGTTTTGGTTCTTTGGACATCCAGAAGTGTATATTATGATCTTGCCTGCATTTGGTATTGTCTCTCAAATCATACCAACCTTTGCACGTAAGCCTTTATTTGGATATGCTTCAATGGTTTACGCAACTGCAGCAATTGCATTTTTATCATTCATTGTGTGGGCACATCACATGTTTACAGTCGGCATGCCGGTCGCTGGTGAACTATACTTCATGTACGCAACGGTGATGATAGCAGTACCAACCGCGGTGAAAGTATTTAACTGGACTGCAACAATGTGGAAAGGCTCAATGACTTTTGAAACACCCATGTTATGGTCCATTGCTTTTGTGTTTTTATTCACTATCGGTGGTTTCACTGGATTGATGTTAGGTGTTGCTCCTGTTGATTTTCAATACCATGATACATATTTTGTTGTAGCTCACTTTCATTATGTACTCGTGACAGGGGCATTATTTGCAATCATTGCCGCTGTTTATTATTGGATGCCTAAGTGGTGTGGACATTATATTGATGAAAAATGGGGTAAAACACATTTTTGGTTATCGGTTATTTCAGTAAACGTATTGTTCTTCCCTCAACATTTCTTAGGGCTAGCTGGAATGCCTCGTCGAATTCCAGATTACGCATTACAGTTTGCGGATTGGAATTTCTGGTCTTCAATTGGTGGCTTTGCGTTTGGTTTATCACAAGTATTGTTTTTATTCATATTGATTAAAACTATTCGTGGTGGCAAAAAAGCCGATGCTCAAGTATGGGAAGGTGCAGAAGGTTTGGAATGGACAATTGCTTCACCAGCGCCATACCATACATTTGTTACTCCACCAGCAATAAAATAAATAGTCTATTAATATAAGCCCCCACTTTAAATTGGTGGGGTATAAATAAGAGAAAGCTAGCAATGACAGTAGATCATAAAAAACGAGCAAAAAATCTAACCTTAGTCGTGTTGGCTTTGGTGTCGTTAAGTTTTTATTTAGGTTTTATTTATTTGGTAGGTGCTAGGTAATGCATCAAAAAACCATTAGTGTGTTGGGTTTGGTTGTTATTGGTATGTTTGCATTTGGATTTGCAATGGTGCCTTTATATAACGTTATATGCGATGCCTTTGGTTTAAATGGAAAGTTTACCGAGATTGAATCGGGTGATTACGACGTTATTGCAGCAAAGAAAAAAGTAGATGAAATAATTAAGCAAATTGATACCAGCCGCGATATAAAAATTGAATTTTTGGCCTCGGTAAATAAAAAGTTACCCTGGGATTTTTACCCTTTGAAGAAACAGGTGGTGTTACATCCTGGTGAAATTGGTGAAATTAAATTTTACGCAAAAAATAACAGCAAGCAAGATATTACCGGACAAGCCGTTCCAAGTTTAGTACCGGGTTTAGCCGTAAAATATTTTACTAAAATGGAATGTTTTTGTTTTACCCAGCAAACCTTAAAAGCAGGTGAAGAAGTAGAAATGTTATTGAAGTTTGTCGTTAACCCCAAACTTCCAAAACGCTACACAACATTAAGTTTGGCCTATACATTTTTTGATACCAATGTGAATGGTAAAAATGTAGCACCAACACAATCAAATTTAAAAAAAAATAATATACAGCAACAACAAAATATTGCACAAATAACGTTTAAATAAAATAAATAAAGACTTACGATAATTTAGTAGCAAAAAAATAAGAGAGGCATCAAATGTCACAAGCACAGGGTAGTTATTATCTTCCATCTCCGAGCCATTGGCCGCTAACAGGCTCAATTGCATTCTTTTTTCTATTGGGCGGTTTTGCCAATGCACTAACTTCGGCAGATCCTCAAACGGGTGAATTGGGTACGTTTATACCAATGTATATTGGTTTAGCGATTCTAATCTTCATGCTGTTTGGTTGGTTTGGAACGGTGGTTCGTGAGAGCGAGGCCGGAAAATATAATGCCCAAGTTGATGTATCATTTAGAATGGGAATGATGTGGTTTATATTTTCAGAAGTGATGTTTTTTGCGGCATTTTTTGGCGCGTTATTTTATGCTCGAAATTTTTCAGTGCCGTGGTTAGCCGGTGAGGGAAATAATGTATTGACCCACATGGACTTATGGAATAATTTTAAAGATGTGTGGCCCTTATTAGAGTCTCCACGACATACCAATCCTGAGACTATGCTCAGTGGTATTCGTGAATTTTCTAAACCTGAGTCCATTATTGATCCTTGGCACATACCTGCGATTAACACGTTAATTTTGTTAACTTCGGGTGTGACGGTAACGTTTGCTCATTGGGCATTAAAAAAAGCACAACGTCCACAATTAATTTTCTGGTTGTTTGCAACTGTAGCTCTTGGTTTTATTTTTGTATATTTACAAATTGATGAATATGGTGAAGCTTATGAAAGCGGTTTAAAATTAACGAGTGGAATATATGGTTCAACATTTTTCATGTTAACAGGGTTCCACGGTTTCCACGTTACCATGGGTGCCGTTATCCTAACTGTTATTATGTTTCGCGCAATTAAGGGACATTTTACCGAGAAACATCATTTTGCATTTGAAGCGGCAGCTTGGTATTGGCATTTCGTGGATGTGGTGTGGTTAGGATTGTTTATTTTCGTTTACATATTGTAAAGCATAGAGTAAGTAAATAATCAGTAGTAATATTATGTTTGAAAATAAAAAAGCGTCGTTTATTTATAACGATGCTTTTTTCAATTATAGTGTGAATTAAAATTAGATTTTAATTCGGAGTACTATTAGGAGTAATTATTCCAGTAGCTATACCAATGAGCATTATCAAAAATAAACCAATTGATAAAGCAACTCGCATTGATAGAAATTTAACGGTACGTTTTGACTGACCCTTGTCTTTAACCATAGAATACAAAGCTCCACCCAAGCTGATTAGGATTAGGGTCAATAGAACAAGAATTAGGTATTTCATAAGCTTATCAACTTTTTCTATATTATCGGGTAATCAGTATAACGTAGCAGTGCTGTAAGTGGTATATTTGCTTAAAAAAGTGTGAAAATTAATGCAAATTGGGAAATATGAATTTAAGCCAACGCTAATACCGACGCTGGCAACAGTATTAGTATTACCAGTATTAATAGCATTAGGGTTTTGGCAATTGGATCGAGCAGAACAAAAAACAGTAATATTATCGGCCGTTACTGCAAAGATGAATTCACAAACCTTAGTTGCAATACCGAATGATGCTGAAATTGAAAGTGCAAAGTACCAACATATTCGTTTGCAAGGAAAGTTTGACACCCAGCATTTGATCTATATCGACAATAAGGTAGTGCATGGTAAAGTTGGCTATTTTGTACTAAGTCCGTTTTTAGTGACTACTAGTAGTAAGCATGTGTTAGTAAATTTAGGCTGGATAGCAATGGGACGTTCGCGGCAAGAACTTCCTACGGTAAGTTTACCAACTGACGAGCTTGAAATTTCAGGAAGAATAAAAACCAATGTTGATGAAGTTTTTGCTTTAAGTGAGAAAAGTTATGATGAGTTAACATGGCCTTTAGTTGTGCAGTGGGTTTCACCGGATCAATTGTCGATAGTATTAAATACAAAGATAAAACCTTTAGTTATTTTGCAAGACAAAGTTAAAAAAAATAATGCCGTAGCATTATATGAAAAGCAGTTTAAACGTGATTGGAAATTCATTTCCTCATCACCTGATACTCATACAAGTTATGCCATGCAGTGGTTTAGCTTAGCATTTGTATTAGTATTAATTTTTATAGGAGTAAACACTAATAAGCTAGCCCAATAAAATGAATTTTTATGAATAAAGAATTAATAATTTTAAATCAGAATATTTTAGATGAAGGTGTCAAGTGAATCAGCAAGTATCAAATAAAGAGCGTAATCAAAATCGAACTAAATTAATTATTTTAATTCTAATGTTTTTCGGTTCAGTTTTTATTGCATGGTTACTCATTAATAATTCGGATACTTGGCGGCCTTGGAACACTAAAAATAATGGTGATTTAATTATTCCTGCTCGACCAATAACTGATTTAAACATGCAAACTTTAGATGCAAAAGAATTTTCAGTTAAAGAAATGGTTGGTAAATGGGTGATGGTTTATATCGGTAAACCCGAATGTGATGAGCAATGTAAAATCAACCTCTACAATATTCGGCAAACCCGCCTAGGGCAAAAAGGTGAGCATAATAGAATTGAGCGTTTATATATAATGGTTGGCGATGCAGTACAATTGTCACTTAAAAATGCTTTAAATGAAAATCAAGGTATGAAACTAGTACGTGTTAACGATGTAACATTGCCTAAGTTATTAAGCAGCTTTAAAACGCAAGATGGCATACCAGCAAATACTGCTAATCGTGTGTATTTAGTTGATCCCATTGGAAATTTAATGATGAAGTACGAGCAGGGTTTTGATCCTCGCGGGTTAGCAAAAGATTTAGAATTATTATTAAAAGTATCATTGGTTGGTTAAAGCAAGTTTAATTTGTAGGAGTAGGAATGAAAAGTCGGTTATTCATTAAATTAAACTTATTTGCTGTTGTATTAGCCTTGGTTGTAATTGTACTTGGTGCTTATACACGTTTGTCCGATGCCGGCTTAGGTTGCCCAGATTGGCCGGTGTGTTATGGCCATATTGGCGTTCCGGAACATGCAACTGATGTTGCTAAAGCTAACCAAGCATACCCTGATCGACCTGTTGAAGCAGCGAAGGCGTGGAAGGAAATGATCCATCGTTATTTTGCCTCAACTCTTGGATTGGTTATTGTTATAATGGCACTTATTGCAATTTTTAGACGCAAACGAAACCTAGATGCAACACAACCAATAATAACACCAGTGTTTTTAGTTGCTTTGGTGATTTTTCAAGGTTTACTTGGAATGTGGACTGTCACACTATTACTGAAACCAATTATAGTGATGGGACACTTACTCGGAGGCATGACTATTATCAGTTTATTAGTTTGGCAGTTATTACGCTATAGTGGTGTATTTAGTAATACTAATATTGCTGCAAAATCACTGTTACCGTTAAAACGTTTGGCTTTGGTTGCGCTCGTCGTAGTAGTGGTGCAAATTAGTTTAGGTGGTTGGACTAGTGCTAATTATGCTGCACTGAGTTGTCCCGACTTTCCAACATGCCAAGATCAATGGTTACCCGATTTAGATTTTAGTGAAGCATTTGTACCTTGGCAGGCATTGTCCGAAAATAAAAAAGATTACGAGGGTGGTGTATTGAATAATGATGCTAATGTCACTATTCATATAATGCATCGTCTTGGTGCGATAATTACATTGTTACTAGTTGGATTTTTAATTATTAAATTACTATTGCACGAGGCTAATGCGGCGGTTAAAAGAATAGCAATACTGCTAGTTGTTGTATTAGCACTACAGATAACATTAGGAATTTCAAATGTAATGTTATCACTGCCGTTATTTATTGCGGTAGCGCATAATGCTGTTGGCGCATTATTATTATTAAGCATGGTGTTAACCAACCATGCATTACGTCCCCCAAAAAACATGAAATTAGAAATTAATAAATAGCTTGGGAATTTAGGAGGAGTAACATGACAACTACTACATTAATACTTAAAATTAATAATCTAACCGAGCAGTTAAATGATTATTATGAGCTGTGTAAACCTCGAGTTGTTATGCTCATTGTTTTTACCGCAATTATTGGTATGTTTTTAGCAACACCCGGCATGGTCGAATTTGATATACTTATCTTTGGTAGCTTGGGTATTGGTCTTGCTGCAGCATCGGCTGCGGCCATTAACCAACTGGTGGATCGCAAGGTAGATGCAATTATGCAACGTACCAGTGACCGGCCATTGCCGACAGGTCATATGACAAATAAACAAGCATTTATCTTTGCGATAAGTCTAGGTTTAGTCGCAATGTTTTTATTAGTTCAATTTATTAACTTACTAACAGCTGCGCTGACATTTGCTTCACTCATTGGCTATGCAGTGGTTTACACCATGTTTTTAAAACGCGCAACACCACAAAACATTGTAATTGGTGGTGCAGCAGGCGCAGCTCCGCCAGTACTGGGTTGGGTTGCAGTCACTGGCACAGTTGACCCTAATAGTTTATTACTCTTTTTAATTATATTTGCTTGGACGCCACCGCATTTTTGGGCACTAGCAATTCATCGTAGAGATGAATACGCTAAAGTTGATATACCAATGTTACCAGTAACTCATGGTATAAAGTTTACTAGACTGCATGTATTACTCTATACCATTATTTTATTATTAGTGTCGTTATTACCTTTTATGTCTGGTATGAGTGGTATTTTTTATTTGATTAGTGCTGTTATTCTTGGTTTAATTTTTCTGGTTTACGCTATAAAACTACATGCGGGTAAAGATGGCAAGATTGCCATGCAAACGTTTGGTTTTTCAATAGTGTACTTAATGTTAATTTTTTCAGCGTTATTAATTGATCATTATAGCGTGTCTATTTTAAAAATTTTTGCTTAATAAGCTTTAGAAAGTATAACGAAACCCTAGGTCGATACTAATTTTTTCGTCTTGTATGCCGCCGGTAAATTTTGTGGTGTTGGCAGAGCTATATTCAACAGGGTGTTGGTTGTCTCTATTTAGCAGGTTTCTAACATTAATAAATCCCTGCCACTGATCACTAAAATTTTTGCTAATGTTTAAATCTGTACGCCAATAATCTTTTAATTTTGCGCTTTTTGATGTTTTGGTGTCTGGACTTCTAGACATGTCGAGTAATGCTCGATTATTTATATGAACTTGCAAACCATTGCGAAAATTATATCCTACTCCAAGATTAACGATGTAATGCGGGAATACTACAAGTTCTAAATTATTGGTGTCATCGGTACTATAGACATATGATGCACTCGTTTCAGTGGACCACTGTTCAATTACACGCATATAGCTAGCTTCAATACCTTGGGAACTGCTGTTGGCATTATTGGCAAATTTATCATCAAATCCATCATTATCGGTATCAATACCGCGAATACTGTTTTTCCATTTACTGGCAAATAATACCAGCTCGATTTTTTCTTGTGCCATTTCTTTTAGGTAAACCAGTTCTAGTGTATTGATTATTTCAGGTTTTAAATTTAAGTCTCCTGCTTGAAATGGCGAGCCGTAAAGCTCATTAGTAGTTGGTGCTTTAAATGCATTACCATAGAGTATTTTAAAAGCCGAGGTTTTATTGAGATGTTTTATTAAACCAAGACGAGGTGATATTTGTTTACCGAAATCACTGTAACTATCTAGCCTAAAACCATAGCGAAAATCATATTTCTTATTAGAAAACGATGTTTTTGCATCAACTAAAAAACTATTTAATTTTCGTGATTTAAAACCAAAAGCAAGTGGCGCATTTAATACTACTGTTTGATCAGGTTGTATTATTTTTCGGTAAGCATTTTTGGTATCTGACAGTCGGTGTTCTAATGCTATGCTGAGTTTAGTGTTTTTGCTAAGTTTTTTATTTTTATAAATTAATTTCCCAACAGACTGCGTTTCTTTATCTACAGCTATTATTATTCGGTTGCCATTAGGTAATATTCTGGAATGTTTTCGGCCTTCAGACCAATTACTCAGGTGAAATACTAAATCACTGTCACTATCCAAATTCCATTTCACTTCGCCTTTAAGCATGGCAAGATGTGTATCAGCATTTGATATATCATTCGCAGGTACGGTTGCACCATCAAAGAAAAAATTCTTATTATCATATTGATTATAATAAATACCAAGTTTATGAGAAATTTTATTTTGTTGATCCGACTCGAGTTTTATCGAACTAGTGTAGGAGTTATATTGGTAGTCTCGCTCGCTGGTTTGTAATACCGAGGAATTATCAAAATATTGATATTTAAAGTTTTGATCTGGCTGGCCACTTCCAGAAACTGCAATGTTTAAGCGCCATTTATTATTTAATGCAAAGCTGCCAAGATAAGAAGCATTTTTATAGGCGTTACTTGCTGCTTGTAAGGTGATTTTTTGGAGATCTTTTTGTGACTCGAATGCACGTAATGACACAACACCATGGAAAGCTTCAGCTCCATATAATGCAGAACCGGGACCTCGAATAACTTCAATACTGTCTAAAGTCTCAAGTTGAATATTTGGATGGTCTAATTGTGCAGTTCCAACAGGTAAAGCATTGATTGGAACACCATCCCACAATGTTTGTATACCACTACTATTGCCATTAGGAAAACCTCGGACGGTCCACCTTTTTGAGCCTAAAAAATGCGGTAATGCAGTTAACCCTGGCATATATCCTAGCGCATCATCAAGTCGCCGGGCACCGCGTTTTTGCCAGTATTTTGATGTTATTACGGTAACGGTGGATCCTGCATCAAGATTGGTTTCGGGAAAAAATGATGTAGTGGTAATAGGTATGTTAAATAATTCTTCTAAGGTTAAATCAAAAAAATCTTGAGTTGCTGTTAGTTCTGTTTCAGCAGCGTGGATTGTTGTTTGACTAAAAATTATATAAGAGAAGCTAACAACGAGACTTATTCGTAGTTTTGAAATTAATTGCCAATGTAGAGATAGATTCGACATTTAGAAATTATAGAGTTAATAATGGATATTACCCCATCACCCTTATTATCTTTGAACTTGATACTCCCACTAAAAAATTACGGTAAAGCCAGTGTTGTTTAAATAAAATAATTAAACAAACAGTTAACTTATGGCAATTTTATTAAACACCATAAAATTTCAAAAAAGTTAGCCCAGTATGTAGCCTAGAATATAGTAAAGATAATAGAAAAAGTCAAAACACGGGTGCTTTAAAACTTAGTGATTTTAATTGTAGCTAGGTGATACCCGATAGTATGAAATTTTGAATTATTTTTTCTTTTTGTTGCAAAAAGCTAAATAAGAAAGTTTATTTTCCGATATGTAAGTTAGTAAAATTTTAATTTAACGTTAGCTAGATAATTTTAGTCTTACATGAACAAATAAAGTGAATCGTTTTAATCGTGTTGATAATTTTATAAGCATATATGGAGATTTAATAGTAAACGACTATAGTTTAAAGGAGTTATTTAGCTGATAAATATCAGTAAAATTTCAGTTAACACTACTCAGGTATGTACTAGATGATGTATAATCATTATAATATTAGAATATATTAATATGTATCTGATTCTCAGTTTATGCATGTTCAGATTAAATAAGAAACAAAAATCACTATTTCACGAGGTATAGCATGTCCGCAAGCACTGGACGTTCAGTCGAGCAATACAATTACGACATCATCAAAAAATTTACAATAATGGCCGTTGTCTGGGGCGTTATTGGTATGAGCGTTGGAGTTTATATCGCGTCAGAATTAACCTGGCCATTTTTAAACTTTGATATTCCTTATATAACCTTTGGTCGTTTACGCCCAGTTCATACCACCTTGGTTATCTTTGGTTTTGGTGGTAGTGCATTATTTGCTACGTCATATTATGTCGTTCAAAGAACCTGTCAGGTGCGTCTTGCCAATGATGGTTTAGCCACTTTTACATTCTGGGGCTGGCAAATTGCAGTAACACTCGCCGCACTCTCTTATATGGCAGGTTATACTCAAGCACGTGAATATGCTGAAATGGTTTGGCCGATAGATATTTTGGTAACTATTACTTGGGTCGCCTATTTATTACTTTATGTTTTAACACTGCGCAAACGTTCACAACCTCATATCTATGTAGCCAACTGGTTCTTCATTGCATTTATATTAGCAACTGCAATTCTACATATTTTTAATAATATGGAAGTGCCAGTAGGTTTGTTTTCATTAAAATCTTATAGTTTACACGCTGGTGTGCAAGATGCGATGACACAGTGGTGGTATGGTCACAATGCAGTAGGATTTTTCTTAACAGCTGCCTTCCTTGGAATGATGTATTACTTTGTTCCTAAACAAGTAGGACGACCTGTTTACTCTTATCGTTTATCCATCATTCATTTTTGGGCATTGTCATTCCTGTATATGTGGGTGGGTGCGCATCACTTGCATTGGACAGCGCTTCCAGATTGGACATCAACATTAGCGGCAACGTTTTCAATTTTATTATTACTACCATCTTGGGGTGGTATGATTAACGGTATTATGACTTTGTCTGGTGCTTGGGATAAATTACGTTCTGATCCAATTATTCGATTTATGATTGTTGCACTGTCGTTCTACGGTATGTCTACTTTTGAAGGGCCATTACTGGCACTGAAAAGTGTTAACGCTTTATCGCATTACACCGATTGGACTATTGGCCACGTACATTCTGGTGCTTTAGGTTGGGTTGCTTTTATTACCTTTGGTTCGTTTTATCATTTAATCCCACGATTATGGGATACCAAAATGTACAGTGAAAAATTAATATTTGTGCATTTCTGGCTAGGTACTATTGGTGTTGTACTTTATATTAGTGCGCTGTGGGTTGCCGGTATCGGACAAGGTTTAATGCTACGTGCCTTTGATGTCTTTGGTAATTTGAATTATACCTTTATCGAAACAGTTAAATTCTTGCACGTGCCATACGCTATTCGATTCTTGGGTGGATTGTTGTTCGTTGCTGGTATGATTATTATGGCATTTAACGTCTACATGACTATCAGAAATGCAAGTCGAGAACAGGATGCGATTGAAGCAAAAATTGCTGCAAAATTAGCAAAAGCCTAATTAATTATTAGTAACAGGAAAATTAAATGAAGCATGAACAAATAGAAACAAACTCCGGTTTACTAATTATATTAACCTTGTTTGTTATTAGTCTTGGCGGCTTAGTTGAAATTTTGCCACTATATTTTATTGATGACACAATTGAAGAAGTAAAGTTTGAGGGCAAAGAAACCATTCGCCCTTATACACCGCTTGAGTTATTAGGTCGTGATATTTATCAACGAGAAGGTTGCTATTTATGTCATTCGCAAATGATTCGTCCATTTAGAGATGAAGCATTACGTTATGGCCATTATTCATTAGCGGCTGAATCACAATATGATCACCCATTCCAGTGGGGCTCAAAACGAACTGGGCCAGATTTAGCTCGGGTTGGTAAAAAATATTCTAATGCATGGCATGTACAGCATTTAGATCAGCCGCGGTCAGTGGTGCCTGATTCAATCATGCCGAACTATCCGTGGTTGTTGAAAAACAAACTGGAGTACAAAGATATCGCCGATAGAATGGGATCTTTAAAAATAGTTGGCGTGCCATATTCAGCTCGCAAATCTGAATTTGATACAAATACTACACGGTTTGGTGCCGATGTTGCCAAGATGTTAGATATAAATCATGCGGAACAAAACTTAATTCAACAAGCTGCTGATGGTAACTACGATGGTAATCGAGAAGATATAACGGAGATGGATGCTTTAGTATCCTATTTACAGATTCTCGGAACCATGGTTGATTTTAAGAAATTTGATGATGGGCATTTTGCCAAGTTTAGATAGATTTGGATTTAGACAATAGTTATGAGTGAACTTTTTACGTGGCTAACAAAAATGGAATATACCAAACCGTTTGTACTGGTATTATTTTTTGTTACCTTCATTTTGTTAATTTATTATGTTTATAGTAATAAAAAGCGTAGCTCAAGGTTAGAGTCCTATAAAAATATTCCGTTTCAAAATGATGATGAGCATTCTGAGAATAAAACAGAAAGTAATTTAGACGATAACATTAAAAGTAAGTAAAAAATTATGGTAGATAAAATTAAAAAATCTAAGTCAACAGCTCAAACAACCGGTCACGCTTGGGATGGTGATATTCAAGAATTTAATAATCCATTACCGAATTGGTGGTTGTGGGGTTTTTATGCGACAGTAATCTTCTCAATAGTTTATTGGGTTTTTTATCCGAGTTGGCCGATAGGTAATGGTTATCTTAAAGGTGCTTTTAACGATATTGAATACGTTACTGCTGATGGCAAAAGTCATAAAACACATTGGAACACTCGCTCATTGTATTTAAAAGAAATGCAAGAAGCGCGTGAACAGCAACAACAATATGTTGACCAAGTGCAGCAATCTAGTTTTGATAAAATTACTAAAGATCAAGTATTGTCTGAATTTGTAAACTCAACTGCAAAAGTTTTATTTGCAGATAATTGCGCGCCATGTCATCAAGTAGGTGGTGGTGGTGTTATTGGTGCCTACCCTAATTTAGTGGATGATAGTTGGTTATGGGGTGGTAGTTTTAGTGACATTCAAAATACTATTCAAAATGGTCATCTAGGGTATATGCCTGAATTTGCTGATACTTTAAATGAGATTCAGCTACATGACGTTGCATCTTACGTATTAAGTTTATCAACCAGTGGCAACGAAGCTGATGCTAATATTGCTAAAGGTAAAGAAATTTTTAATGGTCAAATAGGTGGTTGTCATTATTGTCATGGTTTAGCTGCAACTGGGTTAAAAAGTACGGGTTCGGCAAATTTAACCGATAGTATTTGGGCAATTGCTAATGTACCAGCAGCAGCTTCGTATCAGGAAAAACTAACAGCAGTGAAGTCAGTTATTAGTAATGGCGTTACACGTGAAATGCCATCGTGGTTAGAGCGATTATCACCAACGGAAATTAAAATTTTGTCAGTTTATGTTCATGAATTAGGTGGCGGTAAATAGCATCATGGTTTGAACATAGTTTAATTATGCATTAAAAGGATAGACATTTATTGTTTGTCCTTTTTTTGTATAAGAAATATATAAAATACAGTAACAAAGTGAAATAAAATATGAATGATAAAATCATTCAAGAACGAATCCCAGTTGTTCCTCGATCTGTCAAAGGTCGATTTCGATATTTAAAAACCTCGATCCTGATATTTGCGTATAGTGTGTATTTTTTATTACCGTGGCTACCGTGGGCCAGAACTGTAGGGCCTGATCAGGCAATTTTGTTTGATATTGTCGATCGACATTTTTATATTTTTGGCCTTGTTGTCTATGCCCAAGATATTTTTTGGTTAGCCGGTTTATTACTTATTGCGGCAATGTTGTTATTTTTTATCACTGGAATATTGGGTCGAGTATTTTGTGGTTATTTTTGTTTTCAAACATTATGGACTGATGTTTTTATTTATATTGAACGTTTAGTTCAAGGCGAACGTAATGCTCGAATAAAACTCATTAATAGTGAATGGAATAAGAATAAAATTTTTAAAAAAATCCTCACGCATTTTCTTTGGATTTTAATGTCATTAATAACAGGTTTAACTTTTACTTTGTATTGGGGTTATGCACCGGAGCTTTTACAACAAGTTCTTACCGGTACAGCACCTTTCGCTGCGTATGCTACAACCTTATTTTTAACCATAACAACGTATTTTATGGCAGGTTTAGCACGAGAGCAAACATGCACATATATGTGCCCTTATGCCCGATTTCAAGCGGCAATGTTTGATAAAAATACTTTAACTGTTACTTACGATCAACAACGTGGCGAGCGTGATAAAGGTAGAGAGAAGCCGCGTACTGGAATGACCGATCACGATGCGCGGATGAAGAATGGCGTGGGCGATTGTATTGATTGTGGTTTTTGCATCCAAGTTTGTCCAACAGGAATTGATATTCGAGATGGTATTCAATATGAGTGTATAACTTGTGCATTATGTATTGATGCCTGTGATACCATTATGGAAAAAATTGATTATCCTAAAGGGCTTATTCGGTACAGTTCCGAGGTAAAAGAACAGGGTCAAAAGACACAATGGTTGCGTCTTAATGTGGTTGGTTATGGTTTTGTGACTATATTAGCAATACTAATTCTGTCATGGAGTATCGCAACTCGAGAACAATTGGAATTAATTGTGCAAAAAGTTCGACAACCATTATCTGTTACTTTGTCTGATGGGCGTGAACAAAATCGTTACGAGATAAAAATTAATAATAAAACCTCAACGCCGATGGAGTTTAATATTAAAATTGATGGCTTAAAAAAATCTGAGCTAACTATAGGCGACTTTGATAAATATGTTGTTAATGCTCAAAGCTCAGTTCGAATACAAGCTAAAGTTAGACAACACCCAAAAAATGCTAGAGGCGAACGTCAATCATTTCAGTTTGTTGTTGAACCAGAAGGTCGGACAGATTTAAAAGACATAGCGTGGACATCAATTTTTTCTATTCCACACTCTCGAATAAAATAACGTGCTCAGAGGCTTCAAATGATTGTAACATTAAGCAGTGGTGTATTAATAATTACCATTATATTTTTTGTTCTTAAATGGTTAACAAAAATTCCGTCGAATAGTATTGGAGCAATAGTTGCTGTAATAACATTAGTGGTATTTATGCCTCTAGCGATTATCTATTGGCCTGGTGGTGATGTTTTTGCTATTCACCTCGCTATATATATGATCACTGTTTATGGTTTGTCCGTCGTTGCTAGTCGTCGCGAAAAAAACAGTGGAGTGCATTGGGCTCCTGTTACCATCATTGGTTTTTTTGTATTATTAGTGTTAGTTGACTCATTTTTTGTGACAATAGCGGATAAGGGTTTGAGTTCGCAAGTTGCTGATTTAGTGCTACCTAAATCCGATGACGATTCAGATGCAACCTATAATTATCCGGGAAAAGTGGTTCATGATTATTACCAAAAAGAAAACCTCTATAATGAATATCTCGAGAACGTTGAAGCACGAAAAAAAAGCCAATGGACTATTCGTAAAGGCTGGTTGAGCTTACCTGTTATTAACGAATTGACTATCTTTCAGGTAGAAATTAAAGACAAAGACGCTAAAAGCATCACTCAGGCGAAAATAACCGGAAAATTTATTCGATATTCAAATAGTAAACTCGATACTAACTTTACAATGGTATACATAAAAGATGGGGTTTATCAGTCCAAAATCAGCTTACCTGAGCCTGGGCGCTGGGGGTTAGTTTTAAAAATTAAACATGACTCTATTGTCTATGAATTAGAAGGTAATACCACTGTTGGCTTTCCAAAGAATAAGAATCACGATAAAATAGCCAATTAATGAACGTTGGTTTTGATTAGAGTGGTCTGAAAAATATGGATGCTGGGCTAAAATGTTATCACTGTGGTCTTGATGTACCTGCATCAAGTCACTATAACATCACTATATTTGAGAAAGAGCGAAGTATGTGCTGTCCTGGCTGTTTGGCGGTTTCTCAAGCTATTGTTGACAATAATTTAACTCAATTCTATTCCCATCGAACAATAAATTCAAATACCGCAGTTGCAGATAGCATTGATATTATTACGCAATTTGAATTGTATGATAATAGTATTTTGCAGGATGCCTTTGTTACCCATCACGGCGCACTAAATGAAGCCTCGTTAATGTTAGAAGGTATTGTTTGCGCTGCTTGTGTTTGGTTAAATGAAAAGCACGTTAATGCCTTAGATGGTGTTTCAGAATTTCGTATAAACTACTCTACACATCGAGCTTATGTTATTTGGGACAATGAGAAAATTAAGTTAAGTGAGATTTTAAAAGAAATATTAAATATTGGTTACCAAGCTCATCCCTATGATGCCAGTAAGCAGCAACACTTAATTGAAAAAGAACATAAACAGGCATTGTGGCGTATAGCAATTGCTGGCCTAGGTGCTATGCAGGTGATGATGTTTGCTGTTGCCATGTATGCTGCTGATTCATCAACTGGATTTACTATGGATGATTCATTGAGGAATTTAATGCGCTGGGTGAGTTTAGTGTTTGCATCTCCAGTAATAATATTTGCGGCACAGCCTTTTTTCAAGTCAGCGTATCGGGATCTAAAACGTTTTAAACTAGGAATGGATGTTCCCGTTTCTGTTGCATTAATAGCGGCATTCAGTGCTAGCGTTTGGGCAACCGTAACGCATCAAGGTGAAGTGTATTACGACTCGGTAACGATGTTCACCTTGTTTTTATTATCAGGCCGTTTTTTAGAAATGCGTGCTAGACACAAAGCTGGATTTGTTGCCGAGCAATTAATTCGATTGCTACCCACCTTGGTTACCAGAGTAGTTGAACAAAAACATGAAATTATTTCTCGAAGTGAACTAAAACCTAATGATATTGTTTTGGTCAAAGCCGGTGAAACGATTCCTGCTGATGGCATTATTATTGATGGCGATAGTTTAATTGATGAATCAATAATAACCGGTGAGAGTCAAGCCATTGAAAAAAAGAGCAATAGCACTGTTATTGGTGGCAGTTTAAATACAGCTAATCCGATTATGGTTCGAGTAGAGAAAGTAGGTACTGATACAGTTATTGCAGGTATCTCGCGTTTATTAGAACGGGCACAAACAGAAAAACCTCAAATTGCGAAGTTAGCTGATAAAACTGCAGCATGGTTTGTTTTAGTATTACTCTTAATGACTAGTATCGTTGCGACTTGGTGGTACTTAAATGATTCTGAACGGGTTTTTGAGATTGTACTTGCTGTTTTAGTGGTAACTTGCCCGTGTGCATTGTCATTGGCAACACCTGCTGCGATGACGGCGATAACAGGAAAATTAACACGTTTTGGACTATTAACTACCCGAAGTAGTGCCTTAGAAACCTTGGCGAAAGTAACTCATGTGGTATTTGATAAAACTGGAACATTAACATACGGTAAACCAACATTAGTAAAACAAAAAATGTTTACCTCAATGTCTGAAGTTGATGCTTGTCGGATAGCAGCATCAATTGCAAAATTCTCTGAGCATCCACTATCAGTCGAGTTGTATAATAAATTTAAAGATTATATTAAAGATAGTGATTGTAATTCAATTGAAAATTTTACTGGTCGAGGAATTTCGGGCGTTATTGATGGCGAGGAATATATTTTAGGTAATGCATTATTTGTGCAACAACATTTTAATATTGATTGCTTTGATAATAATCAGGAATTTAAGTCTCAAGTATTTTTAGCGAATAAAAAATCTGTTATTGCTCGCTTTGAATACGAGGATGTTATTCGTGATGATGCTGTTGCCGCTATAAATCAATTAAAGGAATTGTCAATTAAAACTATTTTATTAAGTGGTGATGATGATGTTGTTACAAAAAATGTGGCAACACAATTTCAATTTGATTCGGTTCATGGAAATTGTCGGCCACAAGATAAGTTACACTTAATTCAAGTTTTACAAGAAAACAAAGCAATAGTTGCAATGATTGGTGATGGTATTAATGATGCGCCAGTATTAGCCGGAGCTCAAGTATCAATGGCAATGGGTAGTGCTACACAATTAGCCCAGGCTAGTGCTGATATGATTTTATTATCAAACAAATTAATTCATATTCCTTTTGCCATTAAAATGAGTAAAAAAACCATGTCTATCATAAAACAAAATATAACATGGGCGATTATGTATAATTTAATTGCATTGCCGTTGGCGTCAATGGGATATATTGCACCGTGGATGGCGGCGCTGGGTATGTCGCTTAGTTCACTTCTGGTTGTCACTAATGCGTTAAGATTAACCGCAGGAACGAGTTGGTATTCAAATAAAGAGGGTGAGCAAGGGCAGTCAAATAGCTAAACTTATTTTTCGAGTTTTAGTACAAGCTTTTTTGTTGTTCTATATGTTCTACTAATTCTTGTTTGGCTTGTTGTTTCGATTGGAATGGCCCACGATTACCGTCACGGCAATGGAAATACCAGCCTTTGAGTTCGACAAAATAATATCGTTCTGTTTTTAGTTTGGCTTGCGGTATTTGCTCCAGATTGTTCTCAAGTGATATAGTAACTCGCGGTGTCATTGTAATATTGTCCGTTGCTGGTTAACCAAATGAAATTTTAATAGACTTTTTAGTGCTGATCTGTCAGATAAAACTGATTTTTATGTCAGGATCTTCTTACAAGATTAGCGACATCAACTATGCTTTAGGTAAGTTATGGACATTTTATATTTATTAATTCCATTGGCAGCGGTAGTCATGGGTATAGCACTGGTGGGACTTATTTGGGCGATAAAAACCGGTCAATTTGATGATATGGAAGGTCCGGCGCATCGGATTTTAATGGATGATGATGATCCACTGCTGCCTCGGAGTAAATCATCACTAGACAAAAATGACTAGTATTGCTATATTAAATTTTACTTATATACACTTATATGCGAGTATTTTATGAAATCTTTATTTACATTTCAATCGTTTCCCCTAGTAATTATTATGGCATTAGTTATCGCTGGCATAGTTTCACTTATTAGTGTGGTTTTTAGTTAGCTAGCACTAACACGATTAATTGAAGTATTTTATATTTTTTACTAAATTCAACAACTTACCATATTTTCCTCAGCTATATTGAGAATATTACGGTTAAAGTTAAAGTTTTAACTTAATTTACCGCTAGCCTACTTAATAAACATCGATTTTTTCGAGAGATATTAAGTACTTGGCTAAATCATCAATACAAAAATTAAATTTAAACAGCCTTGGCATGAAATATAGCTACTGCCAGGTTTTGCATGTTCGTTTGTTTATTAGTTTACTATTTTGCTCCTTTCTTGTTGTGTTTCCAGATTATGTATATAGCGCAGTTAAAAAAACTGATCTACGAATATTAATCGATGTTTCAGGTAGTATGAAAATTAATGATCCTCAAAATTTACGTACACCTTCAGTTAAATTGTTAATAGGATTAATTCCAAATGGCACGCGCGCAGGGATATGGACTTTTGGTAAATACGTCAATATGCAGGTTAAATATGGTGTAGTCAATAAACCTTGGAAAGCACGAGCAAGACAAGAGGCCGCAAAAATTCATTCCCGAGGGTTATATACAAATATTGAGGATGTCCTAAAAAAATCGACTTATGATTGGAAATCAAAAGATTTAAAAACAAGCCGCCATATTATTTTGTTAACCGATGGTATGGTTGATATATCTAAACAGCCAGAAATTAATTTAAAATCGCGCAATCGTATCATTGAAGAGTATTTACCAAAATTAAAAAAAGCTGGTGTAAAAATTCATACTATTGCATTATCACAACAAGCCGACCATGAGTTATTAAAACTGCTATCGGTTTCAACTGATGGTTGGTATGAATTAATAGAAGATCCTAAAATATTACACCGAGTATTTTTACGAATTTTTGAAAAATCTAGCAACGCGAATGCCCTGCCTCTTGAAAATAATTTGTTTAAAGTGGATAAATCTATTAAAGACATGACAGTGTTAAGTTTCCATTCTGGTAAGCTTGATTCAAAACTGATAACGCCCAGTAAAAAAACAATAACAGAAAAAAATAAACCAGACAATATGAACTGGTTTCATGAAGATGGCTACGATCTAATCACTATATCCAAACCAGAAGTGGGTGATTGGAAACTTGATGCTCCAGTTGATAAGGATAACCGAGTTTTAGTAGTAACTAACCTTACGCTATCAGTTATTGATATTCCTAATAATGTATTATTAAATCAAAGAATTATTTTAAAGGCTGTCTTACAACAAAAAGGAAAAAACATAAAGAATAAAAATTTTTTGAATTTAGTTAAAATTAGTGCATTTAAAAAGTCACTAAATGATCCCGATATGAAATATGAGCTCAAGGATGATGGCAAGGGATTAGATAAACATGCAGCTGATGGAAGTTATTATAGTGAATTTCGTAGTCCGTTACGTTCTGGTGTTTTTGAATTATCCGTGACGGCCCAAGGCCCGACATTTAAGCGTCAACGACAATATATTGTTAATGTATTTAATGGTATTGCAAATATTAAAATCACAGACGCTAAAGATAACGATCCATTTATGATTGAAGTTATTCCTCATAAGGGATTATTGCAAGATGGATCAGTGGATATTCTTTATGAGATAAATCATGGTGGTGTTAAAAGTTTTAGTAAAAATAATGATGGTCATTGGATTGTTGAGGTTCCAGCGAACCTTGCAGGTGAAAAAGTATCATTTACGATTAAAGGTTTGCGGCAAAACAATAAAAGTGTTGAAATGCAAATGGAAAGAATTTTACCAGAACGAATTAAACAAGTAGAAAAAAATAAATTAGAAGATAAGCCAAATAAAAAAGAAGAAATTGAACATAAATCAGTAGAAAAAGATAGTGGAGGCTGGATATCAGTAATTATATGGGTGCTAGTAATTAATGTTATTTTAGGCTTAATCGCAGCAATAATATTTTTTACTCTTAAAAAGAAACGAGAAAAAAATGCTATCGCAGAAAAGCAAGAGCTACAATTATGAACGATTTCATGACAACAATTTTGATAGTTGTCTCTGAAGCAGCAGCTTTTTTTGCAGTAGTTATTGTGATAGCGTTAATAATTAAGACCCGATCAGGATATTCTTTAAAACGAAAAGCTAAAAACTTTGTTAAACGCATAAAAAATGAAAATGAAGAACATAGTAGTAACTTGAAAAGTATATTACTGGAGGACTATGGTTTGGATGAGTCTGCTGCTAATGCGGCAGTTGAAAACTTAGTAAATCAAGAGTACTTATTGTTTAGTAAAGTGATTGATATCTATTTAGGAAAACATTCAGTTTCATTAGATGAGCTAGATGAAGAAGTTAAGAATTTAACTAAAGTTATGCATACTGTTACCGTTAGTGCTGCTAGGGCAGTTGATTTAGAAGGGTCAGATAATTTATCGAATTCAACTGATAGTCAATTTTTGTCTGAAAAGTTTGATGAGCTACAGAAAAAATTAAAGCAAGTGCAAAATGAAAAAGAAGCGCTACAAGTTGAATTAAAAAACGCCATGGATACTATGGAAGGCATGATGACTGAATATGCTTCAATGTATGCTGGAGGGGGGGATGCCGATCAACAAAACCCCCAAGAAGATAACGCTCGGGTACAAGACAAACTTAACCAGATAAAAGAAAAATCTACAGCTAAAATTAACGAGAATGCTGATGTTGATCTCAATGTAGATGTACCGGATTTGGATTTAGATAATCCTACAAAAGAATAATTTTCACATTTGATTTAATATGTAAACAATAATGGTAAGAAAAATAATATTGCTAATGGATAAAAGCATGACTAATTTTTTTAATTTAAACTTTGACTTGAGGATATCATAAAACTTAGATTCAACATTTTTAACTTTTGTAGTTAAATTGTTCTTATATTTTTGCTCTAACACTAAAGAGCTCAAATATTTGGCAAACTTATTAGGGGTTATAAAAGCTTCATCAGCATGTTTGTCGGCGAGTAATAAAATATCAGTTTCGCATAAAGCTGTATAGATATGTAGCTTAGTATCTAATAACGCAAGAACTATTTCAGTATTGTCCCATTTTCTATTATCCCAACAATTTTCGCCATCATGAATAATGACAATGCCTTTGATATGTTTTTTAGTTGCAGTCTCCTTAATTCCCTTTAAAATATTTTGAATCGTATCAAAATTACATACAGAAAAAACAACATCAGTATAATGAATTGATTGGTTTGTTTTCGAAATGAAATCAGCAAAACCATGACGTGTTGATAATATACATAGTTCGTTAATTTTGTACTGATGTAGAAATTGTTTTAATGATACTAAATTCCGAGAATTGTGTTGAGTTAAAAATATTGAAGGAAGTTTTTCAACTTTATATTCATTCAACATTTCACCTTCAATTGATACTTTGATGCCATCGCGCTGATAATTAGGACTAGTATGTAACGCTCCTATTATCTCGATATGTTGACCACGAAGTTGTAATTTATTATTTGGTTTTATCTTAAATTCAATGCAGCTTTCAGAGTCACCAATTTCACCATACAGGTAAATAGGGTTTTCATTATTTGGCCAAGGTCGAATAGCTAATACTTCACCTCGAATTTTAACGGCAAATTTGGGTAATTCGATTTGCAGCATATTAAGTAAGGTTGTCGGTGACAATGAGTTGCTTATCGACGATGATTTTGATTGAATTGGGTTGCAAAAAGCTTGACGATCCATGACGTAGCCTATTTTGTTTATATTAATTGGTTTCGTGCTTTCAAAATATCGATCTTTTTTTCTAAATTGCTTAATTCAACAAATAATTCATGTACACAATTTTCTGTATGCTGCAGCACATTCTCGAAACTGAGCAGTTGTTTGTGAACTTTTTTGTCAATAATACTATTATCGTCAGATAGATAGTTCTGAAATGAAATGATTCGAGTTTTTAACGGTAGCTCATTCAACTTTTTAATGAGTTGGTAATTAACCGTTCGTCGTTCAAACATTTTTACTAGAAATTCTACTGGTATTTTATTTATTGCCTTATTAAATTTTTCATCGGCATTGCTGTCAAATAAACCAGCTTTTTCCGCTACAGACATCATGTCAGTGCGATATATGTACTGTTTTAGTGCTTCTTCGATATATTGGTAATTTAGTAAAGCGTTTGGAAGTTTGCGTTTGTAATCTGTTACCATACGCTTTATTTTAAACAAAATTTATTTAATAGACTACTAATATTCGAGTTAAAAACTCATTTGAGTGACATAGATTGTGGTTATTTGTAAAACCTTGATAATTTAACCATAATTCAAAAAAAATATAAAATATTTTAATTATTTAATCTAGTTCTCACTTTTGTGTGAGAAAATATACTATATAAATTGCATACCTATGCGGAGTATGGATAGTGACTACATTAAATTGAAGTAAGGGTGTTGGGGTTATGCATGTTTTTGTTTAATCACAGCAAAATGAACTATTATTACTTTTCTAACTCGTGTATGTTTGTGTTCTTAATCCTTTTGAAATTTAGATTTTAAGAGAGTTACCAAAGTATTTACGGGAGGATAAGCTAAATGGGAATTTTTCAGAAATCCAAAGATAATGACGACATGGAGGCAGACAATATGGCTCAAAACAATTCAACACAAATTAATGCAACAGATGATTCTAATCGAGATAGCCGGTGGCAGAAAAAGAGCTCGAGTGGTAGTAGTTCTTTAGCCGCTGAGGAACAAGCACCTAGGGATAATCAATTAGGCAATAAGATTTCTTCTTTTAACTATGGCATCGAAGAAGCCGTTGCTTTAATGCGCAAACTTCCCGACGTTGATACTGATGTTGTTATTACTGTCGTTAGAAAAACCTTAGAGTCTGCAAATGTTCGAGTTAATGAAATTATTTCAGACGCTGAAAAGAAAGAAGGTAATATTAATAAGCGTACTAATACGCTAACTTCTGAGATAGAAGAATTACAGAAAAAAATAACACTCCGAAATAAAGAGATTTCAATTTTAACTAAAGATTTACAAGAAACAACTAAGGTTAAAAAATTACTACAACAGGGTGAACGTGAAATGAAAGCGAACAATAGTGCTAAACCTGTTGAACAAACTGATAATTCTGCTGAAGCAAATAACGCACCTGTATAATTATAAGTTTTATTGTTATTGTCAAATGCAGTAGAATATTTTTTTACTGCTTGGCTATGCGGGAAGCCTCCTGTTGTGCTGTAATTCTATTCCTGATCCATCAAGTAAATTTCATTACACCTACGCCAAGTGCTACAAGTATTACTACTGGGTAATATTTTTCTGATGTGTTATTTTTATCAATATTCCAGAGCTGTGGTGGCAGGTTAAAGTTCTTGTATCCATTATAAGTAGAGTGACGTTTGCAAGCTTTCTTAATCTGGGCTCAGCTTATATAATATCAGTCTATGTCATTGGAGAAAAATATGAAATTTACACATGGAAAAGCCTCAAAGGCAACTTTGATAACACTGGCATCAATTGCAATTTTTATTGTATTAGCTATTTTATTTTTACCTACGGGTTTTAGTAATGATGTATCTAAAATTGGTAAAGGTTCAAAAGTGGTGGTGTTGGCTTATAATAATGGCACGACAAACAGCAAGGATATGATGGATTTATTGGAAAAAATTCGAGGATCATATACTGATAAAATACAATTTCTAGCGGTCAGTGTTGGTGCGCCGATTGGTAAAAAATTTCTAAGAGACTATAGTGTGAGACAATCTACCTTGGTGTTGTTTAGAGGGGACGGCTCAGTTGCTAAGACAATGCTTGCAAGTAAAGATAATGAAGCAATTTTACAACAAGTTTTAGATGATTTTGTATTAACCAATAATTAGTTTATTTGATAAATCAGCTAGTTTTATCGCGAAGCTTATACTATCAATGTTTAAGCACTAGATCTCGGCTCAATATATTAGCGGAATGACAATATTATGAAGGCAAAAAGTAATACCTGTATTATTAGAGCATGCGGCACCTCAAGAGAGTGACTCTACTTACTTGAGGTTAGCCAAGTCTACAATTTAATTATTAGATTAGTCAATATTAATTGCAAGTCGTAATTTTTTCATTGCGGCATTTTCTAATTGTCGAACGCGTTCAGCAGAAATATTATATTCGTTGGCTAAACTTTGAAGTGTTACTTTGTCTTCTGTTAACCAACGGCGCTGTATAATTGATTTACTGCGTTCGTCCAAGGTTTTAATTGCATCAAGTAACTGCTTTTTATTTTGAGTTGCAGTCATGTGATTTTCGATTAAGCGTGATGGCTCATGGCGCATATCTTTGAGATAGGCGGCTGGTGCAAAATGCTCATCATCATCACTATCTTTATTTTCAAACTCAATATCTGAGCCGGTTAGACGTGATTCCATTTCTAAAACGTCTTTTTTGCTCACGCCTAAGTCGCGCGCGACCGAGCCGACTTCTTCATCAGTAAACCAAGCTAATTTTTGTTTTGATTTACGTAAATTAAAAAATAATTTTCGCTGTGCTTTGGTAGTTGCAACTTTAACAATACGCCAGTTCTTTAAAATAAACTCATGCATTTCAGCACGAATCCAATGTACGGCAAATGACACTAATCGAACATTTTTGCTTGGATCAAAGCGCTTTACTGCTTTCATTAAGCCGATATTACCTTCTTGGACGAGATCGGCCAGAGCTAGGCCGTAACCAGAATAACTGCGTGCAATGTGGGCAACAAAACGCAAATTTGAAAAAACCAAGCTTTGAGCTGCGTCTAGATCATTATCGTCTCTAAGACGAACGGCTAGCGCGATTTCTTCTTTCTTAGTTAAAACCGGTATATTATGTATACCACTCAGGTAGGATTCAATATTCCCTGATGGTACGCTAAGTTGTAATTGAAGATTGCTTGTCATTATGACTGGCTCCCATTAGTTGTTATCAATATTAGCACTCAAACAATTGGAGTGCCAATATTAGTTTAAGTTCAATTACTAATATGGTTTTAGTTATCTCAATTGCAAGCAGTGATTTAGTATTTACAACAGCTTAAATTATTGTTTTTAAGGGATTTTTACCCTTCTTTTTCACTAGAAAAATTCATTGGCAGACCGTGTAGTGGAGAGGCCATTGCAGTGCCATTCTCATACAGACTGACACGGTTTCGGCCTTGTTGCTTGGAAAAGTATAGGGCTTTGTCGGCATACGATATAAAGCGGCTTAGGCTGGCGTTGTCGTTATCGGCATAATTAGCTAAACCTATACTTATAGTAATGTTTACTCCGGATGGGTTTAATGTTTCTACTTGGTTTCTAAATTCTTCGGCTAGTTCAAGAATATCAACGGCTTCGATATTGGCGATTAAGACGCAAAATTCCTCACCGCCAAAGCGTACTACCATGGCATCTTTAAACACATCTAATAACAGATCCCCGAGTGCGGCTAAGACATGATCACCTGTAATATGGCCTAGTGTATCGTTAATTTGTTTAAAACGGTCGATATCAATGATCATAGCCCAAACCGGATTGTGATTAGGGTTGGTGATAAAGCTTTCACCATTGTCGAGCAAGTAACGTTTACTGCGAGCACCGGTTAAACTGTCGGTAGCTGCAATCCAGCGCATATATTCGGCTTGGTGCTTTAAGGCATCGAATTGATGCTTTATCATTAGCAAAGCGCGTACTCTAGCCATGAGTACTTCTTCTACGATTGGCTTTAGTACAAAATCATTTGCACCCGCATGAAATACCACGACTTGATTATCGCTTTCTTCATTACCGGTTAATACTAATACGGGTAATTCCTGCTGTGAATAATGCAGTTTTACTCGAATTGCATGTAATAAATCGCCTCCGGTCATACTGTCTTTTAAGTAAAAGTCGGTGATGACTAAGTCGTACTTTTCGATATCTTTGTTCTCGAAGTTTGTATCATTATTGTGTTGTTCGGTGAGCGTTTCTAGTGCTTCTTCTGCAGTAATACAGTGTTCAACACGCAAGCCATGTTTTTCTAAAATGGTTGTGGTTACCGATGCGGCTGTTTTGCTGTCTTCGACATAGAGAATTTTACCAACCAGCCCAGAATTACGTTGAATAAAAGATGAGATGAATGTTCCAAAAGCGCGATAGCCTTCGGATTTATCGAAATAGTCTGTCACACCGGCTTCAAAACCTTCGCGTAATAAGCGATCGTCGGCATCTCCAGAAACAACGATGACTGGAGTATAATGGTGGGTAGAAGATTTTCGTATTTTACTGCTGAGCTTTAAACCATCCATATCGGGTAGTAGTAAGGCGGTGGTGATTAAATCGAATTTTTCGTTTTCGAGTAAGGCTAAAGCATCACGACCCGAGCTGACAGGAGATACTTCGCAGTTATTTAATTCGTCGCGTAAGGTACGTGTTAAAATGGCTCGTGATACTGACGAGCCTTCAATGACCATTATTCGAGTAGGTTTTCCCGTCATAATAATATTTAACCTAAGTAGTAAAAAATGAACGACTTACTGCATAACTGCGCTTCTATATTATTAGAATTATAGATTAATTAATATGGCTAAGTAGGTTCAATTTCGCGCAAATGGCGACCCACGGCCAACCATGAGCCTGCAAGTCCTAATAAAATACTGAAAAAACAGAGAGATAGACCTTCAATAAACCCCAAACCTTGTAATGAAAAACTGCTTTGATAAAGATTTGTTAGGTTTGTAATTGGTGAGCTGAGTGCAAAAACTGCAATATTAACCAAAACGAAAGCGATTATACCGCCAAACACACCATACCATGCACCGGTGTACAAAAAGGGGCGTCGTATAAAACTATTGGTACCGCCAATTAATTTGATGATGATAATTTCATCACGTCGGCTTTGAATGGCCAGTCGAATGGTATTGCCCACCACCAAGGTCACGGCCAGTGCTAACAAAACTGACATCACGGTAACCCCGCGTTCAATAATGCCCAAAATTGCATTCAAGCGTCTTAACCATTGCATATCGAGTTGGGCAAAATCAACATAGGATAATTTTTGAAAATCATTCAATAACTTTTCGGATTGTTCCGGAGTGTTGTAACGCAGTGACGGTTGCACAATTAGTACGGATGGTAAGGGATTTTTTTTCAAAGCCTTTAAGACATCACCATAACCGGATAAACGTTTAAATTCTTCAAGAGCTTTTTCTTTTGAGATGTATTGTACTTTGGACACTTCGGCCAAGCTTTGTAATTTAGTTTGTAACTGACGAGCGCTGGTGTCACTGGTGTCACGTTTTAAAAATAAAGATATATGAGTTGCACCATCCCAGCCGGAGCTTAAATGCTGCACATTTTCTAGCATTACGTGCAGTGCCGAAGGCAGGGCTAAAGCAATACCAATTACCGCAGCAGTTAAAAATGTTGCAAACGGTGTGGCAAGCAGTTTTCCTAAAGTATAGAAAAAAACCTGTAAATGCCGCAGCAGATAAATTTTAAGATTGGTTAGTGGGCCATATAAGGTCGGGATGGCGCGCTCATTTAAAATTGAATTACTCATGAGTAACGGCCTGTAGAAGTGCTAGTGTTTAGCGTTGCGCTGTCGTTTAATAACACGCCATCGCGTAATTCGATTACGCGGTGTCCCATTTGAGAAATTAAATCCAAGTCGTGACTTGCAATTAATACCGTTACACCAACGTCGTTAAATTGTTGAAAAATACTCATGATTTCTTTCGATAATGCTGGATCAAGATTACCGGTTGGTTCGTCAGCTAATATTAATGGTGGTTTATTCACTACTGCACGTGCAATGCCAATGCGCTGTTGTTCACCACCGGATAAGGTGATGGGCATGACTTTTTCTTTTGATAATAAATCAACTTTATCTAGTGCTGCTCGTACTCGGCGCAGGATTTCTTGATGTGAATGCCCCATAATAATTAGCGGTAGGGCGACATTATCAAATACGGTTCGATCAAATAGTAAACGATTGTCTTGAAATATGATGCCGATGTTACGTCTTAAATACGGAATTTTTCGGGCACTCATTTTATTTAAGTTTTGGCCGTCAACAATAATTTGGCCACGGCTAGGACGTTCTAAAAGACCAATTAATTTTAAAAATGTACTTTTGCCTGCGCCTGAATGGCCGGTTAAAAACGCCATTTCGCCCGCTTCCAAGTGTAATGACACATTTGACAGCGCATCGCGACTGTTTGGATAACGTTTGCTGATATTAGTAAAACGAATCATGATTTATTATTTTAATTTTAATTTGTAATTGCGTGATTATCATCAGGATCAAATAATGCATCAATAAAGTCATTGGCATTAAACTCTCGTAAATCTTCGGCTTGTTCGCCAACACCAATAAACCGAATGGGTAGCTTCAATTTGTGTGCAATAGCAAAAATAACACCACCTTTGGCGGTGCCATCAAGCTTGGTTAAGGTGATGCCGGTTAAATTTAACGCCTTATCAAATTCAACGGCTTGGTTTAAGGCATTTTGTCCGGTGCCGGCATCAACTACTAACATCACTTCTTGTGGCGCAGAGTCTTCAAGTTTAGATAATACGCGTTTTATTTTTTTTAACTCTTCCATTAAATTAGACTGAGTATGCAACCTACCGGCGGTGTCGGCAATTAATATATCAATATTTTTTGCCTTAGCAGATTCTAATGCATCAAAAATAACCGAAGCACTATCGGCACCATCGTGTTGGGCTATTACAGGCACCTTATGACGTTCGCCCCAGGTTTTTAATTGCTGTACCGCTGCTGCGCGAAAGGTATCGCCAGCCGCGAGCATCACGGATTTTCCTTGTTGTTGAAAATAACGACAAATCTTGCCAATGCTGGTGGTTTTGCCTGCACCATTAATACCGGCCATTAGAATAACAAAGGGTGTTTGCCCATGGTTAGCATGGTTAGTAACAACTTGCGCCAAGGGTTGTTCGCAGGGCACTAATAGGTCGAGCAATTGCTGGCGTAGTGCCGCATACAAGGCAGTAGAATCAGCCAGTACGTTGCGTTTGCATTTATCGGTTAGTTCGGTAATTATTTTAGTGGTGGCATCAATGCCTAAATCGGCAGTAATGAGCAAGGTTTCAATTTCTTCTAATAATTCGTCGTCTATTTGTTTTGAGGTTAAAAATAAGCTCGATAAGCCCGAATTGATATTTTTTCGGGTTCCGCTTAGCCCGTCTTTTAGACGTGACAATAGCGATGTTTTAGAATTCTTAGAATTCTCGGAGTCGTTATTTTTTGAGGATTTTTTGAAACCAAACATTATAATTACTGTCGAATTTGAAATATGAATTTTATTATAACAAATACAAGTGTAAGTTGAATTAAAACAGGCATTCACCATACAACAAAAATACAGATAAATGAGCCAAATTTGAGTGTAGACACTTGTACACTTAGGTTGCTTATCCTACCATTGCAGGCGATGAGTTAGTATGGTGAATATAATTAATTTGTGACTATTCTATTCTATTTGTCTTTATTTGCTGAAATTCAAAAATAAACCAAATATAAGAATACGACAATATGATATGAATGGTTACAGCCAAATCAGGAAAAAATGCATGTTAAAACAGTTTGGAATGGGTTTATCGCTATTTTGCGTTTTGGGCGCAGTTGCCGGCAGCGCAGCCGCAACGGTATTTGAACATAATTTAAAAAATGGCATGAAAATACTCGTGAATGAAGACCATCGTGCACCCGTGGTGGTATCGCAGGTTTGGTATAAAGTCGGATCGAGTTATGAAGCCAATGGTCGCACCGGCTTATCGCATGTGTTGGAACATATGATGTTCAAAGGCAGCAAAAAGTATCAACCGGGTGAATTTTCTAAAATAATAGCCAAACACGGTGGTCGTGAAAATGCCTTTACAGGCAAAGATTACACCGCGTATTTTCAGCAGTTGGAAAAAAGCCGCTTAGTTGTCAGTATGGAAATGGAAGCGGATCGAATGGTCAATCTCACCTTACCCAACGATGAGTTTAGCAAAGAATTAGCCGTCGTTATTGAAGAACGACACATGCGCACCGATGATAAACCGCGTTCAAAAACCTATGAGCAATTTAATGCCATGGCGTTCATGAGTAGTCCCTATAGCCAGCCCATCATTGGTTGGCAAAATGATCTTGATAACATGGAAATTGCCGATTTACAAAAATGGTATCAGCAATGGTATAGCCCGAGTAATGCAACCTTAGTGGTTGTTGGTGACGTCAATCACAAAGAAGTATTTGCCATGGCTGAAAAGCACTATGGTGTTATTCCCGCACGTGCTGTTGAAAAATTAAAACCTCGTAAAGAAATTAAGCAAGTTGGTGAACGCCGTCTAGTCGTTAAAGCACCCGCTAAACTACCGTATTTACTCATGGGTTATAAAGTGCCCTCGCTTAAAACAGCCGAACAAGAATGGGAAGCTTATGCTTTGGAAGTGCTTGCAGGCATTTTAAGTTCCGGTTCTAGCTCACGCTTTCCAAAACGTCTCGTACGTGATCAACAAGTAGCCGCTAGTGCTGATACTGGATTTAATTTGTATGCGCGACAAAGTGAAATATTTTTAATCGATGCCACACCATCTGCCGGTAAAGACTTAACGGTGCTTGAAGATGCGATTTTGCAACAAATTAAAGACGTGAAAACCAGTTTAGTAAGTGACAAAGAGTTAGATAGCATTAAAGCGCAAGTAGTTGCTTCTAATGTTTATGAACGCGATTCAATATTTTATCAAGCTATGCAATTAGGAACATTGGAAACAGTTGGTTTAGGCTGGCAGCGTCTTGATGAATACGTTACTAAAGTGCGCGAAGTCACTGCTGAGCAAATTCAAAAGGTAGCTAAAAAATATCTTGTGGAGGATGGCTTAACGGTCGCGTTTTTAATACCGCAAGACTTAAAAGGCGCATTAAATAAAAAAACAAAATCAACTCATTAGTAAATAAAAAGTTAAAACAAGGATTATTATGTCTGCCACACAAAAGAAGCTAATATTTAGTATTGCTATAGCAGTAGTTGCAGTTATTTTTATTGTATTTATATTCAATAAATCAAACTTAGCAACTAACTCCGAGCCCGAGATCACCAGTGTTGAAGGTTCTGGGCCAAACATTCAAACATGGAATACAAAGAATGGCGCAAAAGTGTTATTCGTGCCTACCATGCAATTACCCATGCTAGATTTACGCGTCACCTTTGATGCAGGTGCAGCACGTGATGCGGATAAACCGGGTTTAGCATCATTAACCAACAATATGTTAGACCAAGGTGCTAAGCTCGGTAAAATCAAATTAAGCAGTGACGATATAGCGGAGCGCTTTGATAGTATTGGCGCACGATTTGGTAGCTCGTCGTTAAAAGATATGGCATTGTTAAGTTTAAGAAGTTTAACGGATAGTAAAATATTAAATCAGTCTTTAGAAACATTTATGGCAGTTTTACAAGCACCAACTTTTCCACAACGTGATTTTGATCGCAACAAAAAACAGATGTTGATTTCACTCAAAGCCCAATCACAATCACCAGCAACAATTGCCAGCAAATTATTTTATAAAAATTTATTTGAAAACCATGTTTATAGCACATCCAGTTCAGGTACCAAAAAAAGTATAAAGGCATTAAGCATTCAAGATTTGAAAGATTTTTATGCAAAATATTATGTGGCAAAAAATGCAGTGATTGTTATGGTTGGTAATTTACAATTAACTCAAGCAACAAAAATTGCAGAAAAAATTAGTAGCGGTTTAGCTGTTGGCGAAAAAGCCGTGGCCTTAATCGATGCGGCACGATACGCCACAGCAAAAACAATTTCAGAGCAGTTTCCATCGTCACAAACGCATATAGTAATGGGTAATGTCGGGCTTAAACGTGGTGATAAGGATTATTATGCCTTATATGTAGGCAATCATATATTAGGCGGCAGTGGTTTTAGTTCACGTATTGTGAATGAAATTCGAGAAAAACGCGGGCTTGCTTATAGTTCGTATAGTTATTTTGTACCAATGCGGGTTAATGGGCCGTTTATTATAGGAATGCAAACTAAAAATGAACAAACCCAAGAAGCATTAAAAATATTAAACGAAGTGCTGGTTAAATTTATTACTGAGGGTCCAACTGCTGCAGAACTTGAACATAGTAAATTAAATATCGCTGGTGGCTTTCCATTACGAATTGATAGCAATAAAGAAATCGTAGAGTATCTAGCAATGATTGGTTTCTATGATTTGCCACTAGATTATCTTGGAACCTTTGTAGATAATATTAATACCCTGACACTTGAGCAGATTAAAGATGCTTTTCAGCGTCGGGTGGATCCGTCAAAATTACTCACTATCATCGTGGGTGATTCTAAGATTTCAAAGCAGATTCTAAAGCCAGCCACGCCACTATTGGACAATAGTAAAAACGCTGTTAAAAAATAATAATCAAAGCACCCCGTACTAATTAAATATTATGAATAATAGTGTTACAGCAGCGTCACAGGTACGAATAATTGCAGGACGCTGGCGAGCACGAAAAATTAGTTTTGCCACTCATTTATCCATTCGCCCAACACCCGATAGGGTTCGTGAAACGGTTTTTAACTGGTTGGCACCCTATGTTATCAATAGCCGTTGCTTGGATCTTTTTGCGGGCAGTGGTGTGCTGGGTTTTGAAGCCTTGTCTCGCGGAGCTAGCGAAATGGTTTTTGTTGATAGTGAGAAAACTATTATTACGCAATTACGCGCACAGCATCAAATTTTAAATATCGATGCTGAATCAACAATTTCGAGGGTCGAATATTTACATACAGATGCAAATGCATATCTATCAACACAGCAAAATGCATATGACGTAATTTTCTTAGATCCGCCTTATCAAAAAAATAAAATTCCAGTTATAATTGAGCAGTTGATAAAAAACGCATTATTGAATAATAATGGAATTATTTATATTGAAATGGCAAAGGATGAAATTTTTCCAGAATTACCAAATGATTGGAAACTCATTAAACATAAAATAATGAGTCAGGTCGCTTGTTATTTAATACAAGTTTCAAAATAACTATAATAAAAGGTCACAAATGCAATTTCTTCATCATATTTATTTTATCGTTTGTTCTCGTTTAATATTGATAGGGTTATCGCTTACGGTGAGCGCATGCACTACGGCTGACATAAATGAACTCCAAGAAAATACTGAAACGGTAAAACCGCTGTTATCAAAAAAAATATCGTCAAAAACTTTAGCAACAAAAAACGATCATGCTTTACACAATATTGCTCATCATAAAAGCAGTAATATATTAGTGACAAAATTAAATACCGACGATCAATACATTGGCAGTAATAAAATATCAAAAATTGAATTAAAATGCTCAGCACAATTACAATGCATTAAGCTTATCCAACAAAAAATAATTAACCGCTGGGATTATCCAAAAAGTTATCCAAAATTTAAAACAATTTTAGTTTTAGAATTGAATCAAGAAGGTTATATTACTACTATAAGACTAAGGCGCAGTAGTGGTCGTCGAGATTTTGATGATTCTGTTATTAAAGCCGTTCGACAGGCTGCACCGTTTACTGAAATAACTTATTTATCCGAGTTAGCGCTTTCAGAGTTCTCATCGCTTGAGATGGTTTTTAAACGTTAAGAGTTTATTATTATGCTAAATATTGTAATTTATCCCGGAACCTTTGATCCCATCACCAACGGTCATTATGATTTAGTGCGCCGCGCCGCAAAATTGTTTGATAAAGTTATTGTGGCTATCGCCAACAGCACCAGCAAACACCCCATTTTTACTATTGATGAACGAGTTTCATTAACCACCAGTGTCTTGCAGGACATCAAAAATGTTGAAGTATGTGGTTTTGATAGCCTGTTAATCGACTTTGCCAAACAAAAAAATGCCAATATCATCTTACGCGGTTTGCGCGCGGTTTCCGACTTTGAATATGAATTTCAATTGGCCAGCATGAATCGGCACCTATCTGCCGAGATTGAAACCTTATTTTTAACACCCGCTGAAGAATATTCTTATATTTCGTCGAGTTTAGTGCGTGAAGTGGCCAGTTTAGGCGGTGATGTCTCGCCATTTGTCCCTATGAAAGTTGTGGCTGCAATTAATAACAGAATCGGCTAATATACTCACATTATGGCAATGTTTATAACCGATGAATGTATTAATTGTGATGTCTGCGAGCCAGAATGCCCGAATGACGCTATATCACAAGGTGAGGAGATTTATGAAATTGACTTTAATCTCTGCACAGAGTGCGTCGGCCACTTTGATGAGCCACAATGCGTTGAGGTATGCCCGGTAGACTGCATACCCAGCGATCCAAATCATGCTGAAAGCCAGGAACAACTCCAAGAAAAATATCAATTATTGATTGCTTGTTAATTAGATTAAGCTCAGCTCAATTAAACCGTCATTCCGGTAATTTTTTGAGCCTGAATCCAGAGTTTAAACCTAGTATCGAGTAATTCCTGTTGCTAAAAATGTTTAACTCATCAATAATTTAACCATTATTTAAGCTGAACTCGGGATAAGCAATGCTTAGATAGAGCGTCGGTTCCTAAACCGGCGGATTTTAGTAGTAATTTGTTGATACTCTTTATCTTTAAAATTGCTTGAATAATTACAAGTATATTTGCTAATTGATTTTCTTATCTCGAGTTCAGGTTAATTTAGCAACAAGGGATTATTATGCGCCAAATATTTTATAAGATTGTTTTAGTATTTTTTACACTGCTTACCAGCACCATTGTTAGCTCCAAAAGCTTACCGAATGCCGGTATTGCCAGTGCACATCCATTGGCCACCGAAGCCGGTTTTGAAATATTGGCGCAAGGAGGCAATGCCTTTGATGCTGCAGTTGCGGTTAGCGCTACATTAGCCGTGGTCGAGCCCTACAGTTCAGGGCTCGGTGGCGGTGGTTTTTGGTTATTACACGAAGCCAAAAATAAACGCGAGGTGGTGATAGATGGTCGAGAACGGGCACCGTATTCGGCGAGCGAAACCCTGTATCAAGATTCAAATGGTAACGTTATACCCAAGTTATCAGTTGATGGTGCATTAGCTGCTGGAATACCGGGTGAACCAGCGGCATTGGTGCATATCGCAAAAAAATACGGAAACTTGCCATTATCCAAAAGTTTGGCGCCGGCTATTCGTGCGGCTAACAAGGGTTTTGCTGTTACGCAGCAATATCAACGCATGGCTGGTTTTCGCCTAAGTGCCTTACAACAGTCGGCGGCCGCTGCAAAAATATTTTTATTACACAATAAAGTACCGCCACTGGGACATAAAATTATCCAAAAAGATTTAGCGGCGACGCTTGAGCGTATCAGTCAATTTGGTTTCGATGGATTTTATGCTGGTGAAGTTGCAAAAAAATTGGTCAAAACAACACGTGCTGCGAATGGCATTTGGACTTTAAAAGATTTATCAGAATACCAGATAGTTGAGCGTGAACCCTTAATTGGATATTACCAAGGTTATAAAATTACGAGTGTGCCGCCGCCATCATCGGGTGGTGTGGCTTTGTTGTCGATGTTTGCCATGTTGTCGAATTATGATTTAAAAAAATTATCGAGTTTACAACAAAAACATTTAACTGTCGAAGTTATGCGCCGCGCTTATCGTGATCGGGCAGAATTCTTGGGCGATAGTGATATGGTTAATGTCCCTGTGTTAAAACTTATTAGTAACAATCATGCTAAAAAATTAATACAGAATATCAATTTAGCAAAATCCAGTCCGAGTAATCGTTTGGCAAAAAATTTAAAATTAACCGAAGGCAATGATACCACGCACTTTTCAATTATTGATAAGCAGGGGAATCGGGTATCCGCAACGCTTAGTGTAAACTATCCTTTTGGCTCTTGTTTTGTTGCAGACGGAACGGGAATTTTACTCAATGATGAAATGGATGATTTTTCCGCTAAACCGGGTGTTCCAAATGTCTATGGCTTGGTTGGCGCTAAAGCCAATGCAATAGCACCGGGCAAACGCATGTTATCGAGCATGAGCCCAAGTTTTATAGAGAACGATGAGCAACTGGCAATTATTGGCACTCCAGGTGGAAGTCGAATAATAACCATGGTGTTTCACGGTATGATGGCCTTTATGAATGGTGCTGCGGCACAAGAAATTGTTGATCTACCGCGTTACCACCATCAATATTTACCGGATGTGATTCAAGTTGAGGATAAGGCTATTTCAAAATCGGAATATGCTGCACTACAAAAGCTTGGTCATACACTTAAAAAATTAGATTCAAACTATGGCAATATGCAGTTGGTGACTCAAAATAAAAAAACCAAAAAAGTCTCAGTGGCAAGCGATTTTCGGGGTGAAGGTTTCGCCAAGCTGAACTGATGTTAATTACTTAATGAGTCTAAGATTAATTGGATAACGATAATATTCACCATTATTGGTTTTTATTGCTGCAATAATGGTGATTACAAATACAAAAATACCTAAAATAATGAATAAAAAGAACCCGATGACAACAAAGCTGAGAATGAAGCAGATAAAACCGGCAAGTGTCATGGTGATTTGAAAATTTAATACTTCTTTTCCTTGATCATTAACAAATGGCATTTCATCTTTTTTAATTAACCAAATTATTAGTGGGCCGAGCATGTTTGCAAAAGGAATCATAAGGTACATCGCAAAAGTGCTTAGATGACAGGCCATGGCCCAATTTCGGTGTTCGCTGTTAGTTTCGAGTTCTTTTGTATTTGAATCTGAGTTCATTAGATACCTAACTTTTTTTATAAAAAAGTGATTAAATTTATTGCTATGATAGCAAAAATTATTATTTTTGTATGCAGCTACTTATTTGCTGCTTTACGATACGCTCAATTTGCCTTAGATCATGCCCCGAAAATTTCATGGCGTTATCTACCCAGTGATGGCAACTTTCTAGTAATTCATTATAAGATGTTTGGTTAATTCTATTGGCAAGTTGTTTTAAACTATTATTCGCATCACCATTTTTTTGATGGTTATTTATATAACGAATGACAGCATCAGTGCTACAGGCAGTTTCAGTTACGACATCAACTACTCCAATTTTTGCCAACTCATCAGCAGTATAGCGTTTAGTTCCTGACAGAATTTGTTGTGCCATTCTCGCCCCCACTTTTCGGGTTAGGTAATATGATGCCCCTAGACATGGAAATAACTTTATATCGTTATCTGAAAAACCAAATGTAGCTTGTCGTTCAGCAATAATGACATCACTTGCTAGTGCCGCTTCGAAGCCGCCATCGAGAGCTGCTCCTGTTACTTGTGCAATTCGTAATTGTTGAAAATGAGATGCAAAATTAAAAATGACATCAAGATTGAGTTTGATATAATTAAACAGCGCTTCCCTATCGTATTTTATTATTAAATTACGAATGTAAGCTAAATCGCCACCAAAACTGAAAATTTTAGGATTAGCGGAAGTCAAAACGATGGCTTTTATACTGGTATGTTTTTGTTGGTTTAGATGTAAACAGGAAGTGAAATCATGTAATAAACCAGAGGTAAAGCAAGCGTATTTTTTTGACGACATGGTAAGCCACAAACAATCGGTCGTTTGTGAATAACTCGAAGTGATTTGGCTACCAGTAGATTGCCTATTGTTTGGTGTGAAATCGAATAGAATTTCTACGTATCGAGATTTATCCGAATTTGATTTAGCCGCTATATCCATATTTTACTCGTTCAACAAAATTCCTCTTTAATACTTAATTGCAGTATATATTAAGTACCACTTAACATATATACATAACACGATAACACTATATCAATTTATTATTAATTGATGCGACTAATAGCAAAAATTGTAGGGTGGAATTAAAATTTGTTTAAATTAGACTAAAATTTGAGCACTTATTTATACTCAAAATTAAATTGGTTAAATATCATACAGTATGAATTTAACATTGACAGAAATTACAGTAGTAACTTGAGCGATTATTTTGTGTGATTAGCTTTATCGGTCGAGTGCAATTTTTACAGCTTAGTCCTTCTCGATCATAAACATTCAGTTTTTGCTTAAAATATCCGGGTTTACCATCACTGTTTCTAAAGTCGCGTAATGTGGTTCCACCTTGAGCGATGGCGTTGTTTAAAACGGTTTTTATTGCATTACACAATCTTAGATAGCGTGCTTTAGAAATTCCTCCTGCGGTACGAGTCGGTTTAATGCCGGCTAAATATAAGCTTTCGCTGGCATAAATATTTCCTACTCCAACAACTACTTTACTGTCCATAATAAATTGTTTAACCGATATTGTGCGTTTTCGAGAGCGTTTATATAAATAGTCTACATCGAATTGTGCATGCAGTGGTTCTGGTCCTAGATGACTGATTAATTTGTGTTGTTCGATATTTTCATTAGTCCACAAAATTGCACCAAACCGTCTAGGATCATGGTAGCGTAAACAATGAGTATTATTGAATATTATATCAACGTGATCATGTTTAGCCACTTGAGTTTTTTTGTCAGTAAATCGCAAGTTGCCGGACATCCCTAAATGCAATATTAATGTTCCATGTTTAAATTGAATTAAAATATATTTTGCACGACGAGCCACGGATATTACTGTTTTTCCTTTTAGTATTTTAGCTAGTTCATTTGGAATTGGCCAACGCAATTGGTGTTCTCGTATGATAATGTTCGTGACTTTTTGTTGTAGGATAAGTGGGGTAATACCGTTTACGGTGGTTTCTACTTCGGGCAATTCAGGCATAATTAATTTTATTAACTTTAGTATTTAAATTATTAAAATGTGTATATGCACCATAAACGAGTTGGAGTAAAATTACAATTTCATTCTAAAAATGTGTGATATTGCGCTTAATATTTCTATAAATGATTGATAAATAATTAATCTAAGATAACCTTTAAGTTAGATTATTAAATAACGTATTATTGAGAGCTAAAAAATGAAAATATTTAGACATGTTAGTAACAGTTTTAATCGTAGTATCACGGCATTGATAGTTTGTGTATTTATTTCAATGGGTTTTGTGTCTACTGTACAAGCAGCCATCGTGAGTACTCATGATCTAGCTTCGGCGAGTATTAAGCAACAGGCTCGTGACAATGTTAAGATTTCATTACAGCGTATTGATATCCAACAGCAATTAACCAGCATGGGTGTCAAACCCGATTTAGTTTTATCACGCGTAGATAGTATGAGTAATGCAGAAATTCAACAATTATCTGGATTAATTGAACAAAAACCTGCAGGTAGCGGCATTATCGGCTTGCTAGGATTTATTTTGGTAGTATTACTGATTACCGATTTATTAAATCTAACCAATGTTTATAATATTTAAATTACCTGATTCGGTATGGTTAACAAGCGCTTGGCCATATCGTGGTTTAACTTAAATTGTAGTTTTAAATCAACTCGAATAAAAAAATAATTTTCATCAGTAATAACAACGTCAAATATTATAGGTTTTTTATTGCCAGCAATAAAAATTTTAACACTAAGTTTTTTATCTGAATTTGCAATATCTGAAAATTCTGAAATTTCAATTGCTTGACTATTATTCCACTCGGAAATCAATTGTATTATATTGTCTGCACTATTGTTTTTTAATTTTGGAGTTGTTTGCCATTTACCATTAAGTAATTGAATTTTGTGGTTTTCAAGTTCAAGTCCTATTATTTTTTTTTGTTTTCCAATAAGAGCATGATCTATATAACCAGTGGTAGTGCTATTTAATAAATAAAAATAGCGATCGGGAATTAAGTATAATTTATCGTTTGATAATATATAACGATTAAGGTTTAGAGCTTCATTTGTACCAAAAGAAAATAATTGCTGGTTAAGCTTTAGCGTTGCTTGAGCGGGGTTTAACTTAAATTTATTTTTATCTTCTTTAGATATTGTGAACTGTGAAATACTCTTAGCTTGAGTTATACGAAGTAACGACTCTATATAAAAGGTGTTAGCTTGTACCTCATAGGGTGATGTCATATACCATAGATTGTTTTTTTTGTTGAAGGTAAGAGCTTTGCCTGTCTGTCGTGTAATTTCTATAGTAGTAACTTGATTTTCATTTAAACTGCTTAACTGATATGTTGTTATCGATTTTTCTGTATCAATAAATAATATTGCTATTAAAGTTGCAACAAATAGAAAAAGAAATATATTGAGGCTAGTTCTAGAGTTCATTTATTTTTTCGCACGTTTATGCCAAATAGTAAATCCGGTAACGGCTAATAGTAGTGGTAAAATAACTAAAAGTATTAATGCGATGCTCCACCATGTTTTTTGGTTTAGTATTATTTTGGTATCAATTGCTAATTTTGAAGGGATAGCAATAAAGTTATCATCATGGCTAATCCAGTTAAAGATATTAACGCCTAAATCTCGGTTGCCTTGGTTACCAACATAGGTATTTGATAGAAAATCGCCATCGCCTAAAACAACAATACGTTGTTTTTTATTTGGTGTTGAGCTTGAATTAGTTATGTTTCGTGATAATGCTATGCCAATATTTAATGGTCCAGGGATATCCTTATCGGCATTAAAATCGATAGTGCCTTGTAATACTCCGGTCTCTGACCAACTTCTGGCAACTGTTTTTAGTAAAGTGGTGCTTTGCCAGTTATTAGATGATTTTAATTTTTGCTCAGAAGTTTGGTCTGGTAGATATTTTATAGCAACAGCTTGAGGGAATACTGTGATTAAAGCAAAATCACGAGTGATGGCATGAGAGTCGTATTGAGTAACAATTGAAATGGTTGGGCTGGATATTCCGTAGAGTTGAGCTGATGGATCGACAATTGTACCGGACTCAAAATCAATATTTAATTCAGATGCTAGTGATTCTAAACCAAACATTGCTCCGGGTTCGTGTATCCATAACAAATTACCGCCATTTGATATATAGTCTTTAATAATACTAACTTCGCCGGGTAAGTAATCAACTTGGGTACTGGCAATAACAATAGCGGCAATATTGTTTGGAATTGTAGGTGTGCTATTAAGATCAATACTAGTGGTTTTAATGCCGGTTTTATTTAGGTAATTAGTAAATGATTTTAAGTCGTAATTTGCTTTACCCATTGGGCGACGTTCACCGTGGCCCGATATAAACCCGATTTGGGTGTCATTACTTCGTAGTAGTCGTAATAGCGAGTTTGTTAAAAGTTCTTCAGTTAATACTTGTAAATGTTCGGAACGATTATTGTATTCAATAATCATTTCACCATCTACCTTGATTCCAAGTTTTCTAATGATATCAGGATTGGTATCAGGATTGATATATTGTATTTCTATATTGGTTTTTACTCGCGCATATTGTGACAATTTCTCAGTTATAACTTTTCTTTTAGGTTGAATATCACTAGCTCGCACAAACACTTGTATTTTTATTTTATCGGGCATACGTTGTAAGACTTTTATACTCGCATCAGACAATGTATGTTTGTTGGTTGCGGTAAAATCGTATTCAAAGTTATATTTATTGCTTAAATACGCTAGTAGCCCAATAGCCGATAAAAAGCTAATATAAAATATTAGATTTTGCAGTCGTAAATGTAAGCGTGATTTTTTAGTGACATCCATAGGTAATAACTATTTTTTAATGTTGTAGTCGATCATTATCGAGTCGGCGGATACTTAGTACAATAAACATCAATATCAGTAACACATAATAAATGATATCACTACTGTTAAAAAAACCGGTAAAAAGGTTATCCAGATGACTGCGTAACGATATATAGCTAAACAATCCAGTTGGATTGTCCGATGTCGCGAGTAAGTCAATTAAATTTAAAAGTAATAAACTGGTAAAACTAATAACGGCGGATAAAATTGGATTATTTGTTAGAGTTGATATATACAGTCCGATAGCCGAAAATGTTGCTAATATTAGAAAAAGTCCCAGAATATTACTTAAAAGCAAACCAAAGTCTAGGCTGCCGCCTAATAACACCGTTAACGGCATTATTGTAATCATTGCTATCATTATTGTTAGAAATAAAATAACACCCAAATATTTGCCGAGTATTATTTCAGTCATTGATAATGGCGCAGTGAATAATAGTGTTAAAGTTTTATTTTGCCTTTCGGCACTAATTAATCTCATGGTAAGCAATGGAATAATGATCATTAAAATAAATGCAGCCGAACCATAAAGCGATTCTACAATAATCGACGTTATTCCAGGATCGCTATTATTGGCTTCAAGTTGCGGTTGGATTCCTAAATACAACTCGACGCTTTTAAGAAAGAACAAACATATAATAAACTGGGTGATTGCTAAAATGGCCCATGCTAATGGTGTTAGAAATAAGCTACGTAATTCGCGAATTGCAATTGACCAGATCATGAGTTCGTTTCCAAATTATTACTGGGGCTCTTATTGGTGTTACTGCTGGGATCATTAGTGGTTATTTCAATAAAAACTTGTTCGAGAGATTTTTGTTCTGGTCTGAGTTCAAACAAGCGCCAGCCTTTATTTACCGCGCGTTCAATAATAACCTCGGCAATATCACTGTTTAGGGCATGTTTAATGTGAAAGCTTTGGTCGTTTATTTGAGAGCATTGATCAACTCCTTTAAGACTAAGCAATTCAGAAATTTTAGGTGGATTTTTGCAGCGGATAATAACCGCGCTTGAATCCATTTTATGGGTTAAATTTTTAATGCTATCCGAAAAAACCAGTTTACCCTTGTTTATTATTTGCACTCGGTCGCAAGTCATTTGTACTTCGGGCAATATGTGGGTTGACAGTAAAACTCCATGTTCTTTACCTAGTTCACGGATGAGTTTACGTATTTCAGTTATTTGAATGGGATCCAAGCCGACTGTTGGCTCATCGAGTACCACGATTTCGGGTAAATGGATTATCGCTTGTGCAATTCCAATTCGTTGTTGAAAACCTTTAGATAAATTAGCAATTAATCTTTTGCGAACCTGGCCGAGCCCACATTGTTCTAAAGTTCGTTGAATGGCTTTTGTAACGTGTTTTTTGCTGATACGGTTTATTTTAGTGCAATAAGTAAGGTATTCGTCAATGGTTGAATCTTTGTAAATAGGAGGTTGTTCAGGCAAATAGCCAATTTGTGCTTTGGCTTGTTTGGGTTTGTCGAGCAAATCAATACCATTGATGGTAATTTTTCCGGAACTGGGAGCAAGATTACCGGTGATCATATTCATGGTAGTGGACTTACCAGCACCATTTGGACCGAGAAAGCCCAATATTTCACCTTTATGCAGTTCAAATTCCAATTTTTCAACTGCTGCAATATTGCCATAATGCCGAGTTAAGTGTTGTACTTGAATTAAAGGCATATTACTCATAATATTATAATAGTTATCAGGTTTATTCGATAATAGTAAAATTCACTTATACAGATTTGTAATTATTTTGCGAAATTCAAGATATTCATTAAAAAATGAGAGCTGGTTGAATAACGACAATTAAATTACTACTTGAATATACCATAAATAGTAAATTTGTTCTTTATTTTGGCAGGTATTTAAAAACTGAACATAATGGTTTAAATAAAAAAGTTTCATGCCAATAACACTATGTGAAAAATATGGATTTGATGAGCAAGGACGGTTGTCGCGCTTGGCATTAGTTCGCTTGCTTAACGAAAGCACAGCCAAAGCCGATATTGAAAAAAACAAGGTTATTTTCTTAAAATTACACCAATTAATTATTAAGCCTTATATTACAGAAATCATCGAACAGTTTTATCAGTATTTATTGGCTCATGAAGCCATGAGAAAATTTTTGCATGACGATGCTTTAATATCTAGCTTAAAGCAAACACAAAAACAATATTTATTAACACTTGGTATTGATTTTAATTCAAAACAGTATTTTGAAAATAGACTTAGAATTGGTATTGCTCATGCTAAGTTTTTTTTGCCCTTGAGCTTGTATCAATGTGCTTATAATAATTTACAAGAAATTATTTGTTTTTATATTAATTCAAATTCAGAGTTATCCGATACAGAAAAAGAACTTTACTGCAATTATTTACACCGGATGATTACGCTGGATGAATCATTAGCTATTGATACTTATTTTGCGGCAAACATGCAAAACCTTGAGTCATCAATTGAAATTTTGCGTGATAAAGGTGAAGCATTAAAACAACAAGTTGAGCACGACACTTTAACCAATGTACATAGTCGAAAAAAAATATTGGAATATATCGAACATAATATTGCTCGGTTTGAGACAGATGGCACACCATTGGCGTTAGCAATGGTTGATTTAGATAAGTTTAAAAGTATAAATGATAAATACGGCCACCTTGTTGGTGATGAAGTTTTAAAACACACTGCATCTCGAATTAATGGTGCTCTACGTAATATCGATGTTGTTGGTCGTTATGGTGGTGAAGAATTTATAATTTTATTGCCCAATACTAATTTAGATACCGCTATTATAATTTGTGAACGTATAAGAGCAGCTATTGCCGAAGCACCGGTAAAATATGGTGATAGTTTGATTTATACTACGATTAGTCTCGGTGTAACAATAGTTACAAATGGTGATACAATCAATAGCATTATAGAACGTGCCGATGCCCTAATGTATCAGTCGAAGCAAAAAGGAAGGAATTGTGTTACTTGGAATTGATACTGGCGGTACTTTTACTGATTTTGTGTTATTTAAAAATGGTTTATTAAAGATTCATAAAGTATTATCAACACCGAAATTTCCTGAACAAGCTATTCTGCGCGGCATAACGGAGTTGGGAATATTAGATTCTCAAGCACTCGATGATTTTACTATAATTCATGGCTCAACGGTTGCAACCAATGCGGTATTGGAACGCAAGGGGGCTCGAACAGTTTATGTTGCAAATAATGGCCTAGCAGATTTATTAACAATCGCGCGTCAGACTCGTCCAGAGCTTTATACGTTACAAGGACCCATTGTTAAACCACCTGTTGAAAAAGAACTTTGTCTCGAGGCGAATACTCGAGTAACCGCTACGGGTGAAGTCATTCAAAGTATGAGTGAGCATGAGTGTCAACAATTGTGCCAGAAAATTATTGAATTAAAACCGGAATCAGTAGCGATTAATTTTTTATTTTCTTATCTTAATTCAAACGATGAAAAAAAATTATTTGATAAACTGCCTAAATCGTTATTTGTTTCTCAATCTTCAGTGGTGTTACCCGAGTTAAAAGAATATGAACGTGGTATTTCGACGTGGTTAAATTCTTATGTTGGACCACTAGTCCAAGGTTATATTCAACGATTACAATCAAAATTACCTAGGGTGTCAATTTCAGTGATGCAAAGTTCGGGAGGGACTATAAGTGCTTCTCAAGCAGGCGAGCAAGCTGTCCGAATGTTATTATCGGGACCCGCTGGTGGCATGGCTGGCGCGAAATACATGTCTGATATTGTAAAGTGTTCAAAAATTTTAACATTTGATATGGGCGGCACTTCAACTGATGTTGCCATGATCGATAACGATATTCAATTAACTAACGAAGGATGCATTGGCTCATTCCCTGTCGCGGTACCGATGGTGGATATGCATACTATTGGCGCTGGTGGTGGCTCGATTGCAGTTATTGATTCTGGCGGTGTTTTACAAGTTGGCCCGGAATCAGCCGGAGCGGAGCCCGGACCGGCTTGTTATGGCCGTGGCGGAAACTTTGCTACGGTAACGGATGCCAATGTAGTGCTTGGCCGGATACCGTCTGATGAGTTTTTAGGTGGCACTATGACACTCGATGATAGTGCATCTAAAAAAGTTATTTCACAATTAGCTAAAGAATTATCATTAGATATTTTTGAAACAGCTTTAGGTATTATACAAATTGCGAATGAACACATGGCTCAAGCGTTACGGGTGATGTCGGTGCAACGCGGTTTGGATCCACGTTTAATGAGCTTGGTGTCATTTGGTGGTGCTGGTAGTTTGCATGTTTGCGCCTTAGCCGATAGCTTGTCAATTAATCGTGCCTTGGTTCCGATTCACGGCGGGGTATTGTCTGCATTTGGGATGTTGGTTGCTCCTAAAGCACGTTATCTTTCACATTCATTTCTGTTCTTAGCAACTGAAGTTAATTATATTGAATTGTATAATGGTTTTACTACTTTACGCGATAAGGGCATTGTAGCTCTTCAACAAGAATATGTTGCGACTGAAGATATACAACTTATACATGAACTGGATTTACGTTATGTAGGACAATCTAGTTTTATTACTGTGCCAATAAATTTTTTGGCAATAGGTAAAAGTAAAGATAAAACAAATATCGATTTAACACAGTATATTAATGTATTTCACCAACAGCATTTAAAACGCTATGGTCATCAGATTAACCTTGACGTTGAAATAGTGAATATTCGTTTAACCTTAAAAAGTGATAGTGCCAGTCCAAAAATTAGCACGGCTATTTTAAAAAATAAACATAATAATACAATAAAAAAACACCGCCTTTATGGTTTTGATCATGAAATAAATTCATACCATCGAGATAATTTACTGTTAGGAGATAAAATCTCTGGACCAGCACTAATTGTTGAAAAAACATCAACAACCTTTATTGAAGCTACATGGTGTGCCGAAGTGATGGCTATGGGAAATATAGTGTTAACAAAGTCTGAAACTAAGTAAGAATATTATATTTCAGTATCTTCGATAATGTCGTCAGTCCAACTTACCGCGGATAGATAGGCTTTTCTAAGATCATCGGATGCTATTTCACAGTGTTTTAAAGCCTCGAGATCATTTCGTTCGTAAGCAATTACGCTTGATAATATTTTTGAAAGTTTACCCTTGCCATGAATAAGACATTCAATAATTTCTTCGTATAAAGGCAGTTGTGCCAATACTTCCTCCATTGGTTTGTCCATCACGGCATCAATAATGGAAAACAATCCTGTAGTAAAGGCCATGTCTTTTAATTCGGGTTCCATACGTTGCGCTAGGTATTCGCTCATTTTTGCACGGACTAATGAGGTAATAATTAATTCTTGAGGTTTATCTTCCATTTTTGATAATACCACCAGTGTCGCAACACTTTTTACGGTACTCAGACCGAGTAATGTTATTGCATGAGCAACGGATTCTACTTTACGGTTAACGTGATACATTGATGAATTGATGTAACGTAGTAATCTGATTGACATGGTGATGTCTTGTAGGATTAATTCTTCTACTTCTTTTGCGTTAATCGAAGTATCGTGTAGTTTTGATAAAACACGCATGGCAGCCATTTTATTTGCCGGTGGACGAACGCCTGAAATTATTTTGGGTTTACAAAAAAAATAACCTTGGTAATAATCAAACTGTAATTTTTGACAAAACTCAAATTCTTCTTGGGTTTCGACTTTTTCGGCTAATAATTTTACATCGTATTTTCTTAATATTTTAACGTGTTCAACTAATTCTTCTCGAGTTAATGCTAATAAATCAATTTTAATAATCTGGGCTAATTCAATTAAGGGTTCTAGTTTTTTATGGTAGAAAAAGTCATCCAAAGCAATGGTATAACCTTGCTTTGATAATTTTTTTACGGCAGCTATAATTTGCTCATCAATTTCTATGTCTTCGAGAATTTCAAGTACCACTTGTTCCTGACATTCTGGTAAGGGATAAATGCCTAATAAAAAGCTGCGAGTTAAATTGATAAACGCAAGGTGCTTGCCAATAATTTTGGTCAGGCCAATTTCAGTAAAAGTATTTAAAATAACTTCTGTTGTTGCATGATCGCCATCTATAAAATTTGCTTCATTAACTTCTCCTGAACGAAATAGTAACTCGTAGGCGAATACATTTAATGATGCGTCATAAATCGGTTGGCGACCGATATAAACGCTTTCAAAGTGTTTTTTTGCCGATAGATCGAGATCTAAGTCCATGAGCTACTCTGTATAATGTTAATAATTAACAATATTAATATCGACCTAGAGGATAATAACTTTATTGACTTGCTGCTAAATTAGAGTGGAGTTAGCTACAAAATAATTATTGTTAAGCATTGTTTAATTTTTGAAATTAACCGCTGTTTTGCTGATAATAGTCAAAATATTTAAGTAATATAAATGTTTGAATTAATTAGAGTAAATTGGATATACTAATATTGATAGTTTAATATGATAAAAAAAATAAAACATTTTTTTGGGCTCGATAGCAATTCTGTTAGTTCTGCTGAACATTTAGTATCAACTATCGGTGGTGTTATAGGAATTTTACTGGTTTATACCGTTAGCTATCATTATATTGGTAGTGATTCTGCGGTTATTGTTCCTTCAATGGGAGCATCAGCGGTTTTATTATTTGCCGTTCCTCATGGTAAATTGTCACAGCCTTGGGCTCTTTTTGGTGGACATCTAATTTCGGCTATCATTGGAGTCGCTTGCGCTCAGTATATTGGTAATATATTTCTTGCGGCGAGTTTAGCGGTTGGTTTGGCGATTGGTGGCATGCATCTATTACGGTGCATTCACCCACCCGGAGGAGCAACGGCTATTGCAGCGGTTATTGGCGGGCCTAACATTTTGGAATTGGGTTTTGAGTTTGTAGTTACTCCAATTTTATTAAACACATTCATTATATTTAGTGTGGCTATTATATTTAATAGTATTTTCCCATGGCGGCGTTATCCGGTCAGTGTAATGCGTTTTAGCGACGCACCTATAAAGAATCAGTCAAAACTACGGCATACGCTTGATAAGCGATTTATAGAACAAGCTGTGTCCGATCTAGATGTTGTGATTGATTTGACTAGCACTGATTTACAACAAATCTTTACTTTGGCCCAAAGTCATGCTGAATCTTCGGCTTTATCACCCAGTCAAATTAAGCTCGGTCATTTTTATACGAATAATAAACACGGTGGCGAGTGGTCGGTGCGTCAAATTATTGATGAGTCTAATTCTGATGATCCTAAAAAAGATATGGTGATATACCGTATAGCCGAAGGTAGTGGAGTGAATAATGCGGATAGCTGTACACGTGTTGAATTTGCCCGTTGGGCGGTACGTGAACTCTATTCGACGCTGGACACTGCTTGATTTTGAGTTGTTAAAATAAAAAAACCGCAATAAATGCGGTTTTTTGGTTGCTCAAGCAATTAAGAGTATTACTTAATTTTGGCTTCTTTATACATTACATGCTTACGAACTTTAGGATCGTATTTTTTTATTTCCATTTTATCTGGCATGGTTTTCTTATTTTTAGTAGTCGTATAAAAATGACCAGTACCGGCAGATGAAACTAATTTAATTTTATCTCGCATAATTCTTTCCTTTTAAACCTTGATGCCACGTTTACGCATATCAACAAGCACGCTATCAATACCGTTTTTGTCTATGATACGCATACCTTTAGTCGTCAATTTTAAGCGTACCCATCTATTTTCAGATGCTACCCAAAATTTATGTGACTGTAGGTTAGGTAAAAACCGGCGACGTGTGTGGTTTTTAGCATGAGATACATTATTTCCAGCTACAGGGCGTTTGCCGGTAACCTGACATACTTTAGACATGGTATTTTTCTCCAAATTAAACTGTTCGTCTTAGCTAGGCTTTACTTTGCAGCACCGTTCTGGGTACAACAATTACCATAGTGACAGACCGCGCATTTTACGCTAATTCTATGTTTGATATCAAGGATAAAGCATGATTATCGTGCTGTTATCACTAAATTTATGGTACGTTGCCCTCTGTTTATACTAACCATTTGATTTTAATAAGTAAATACTACTTGGTCGATTCATAATGGCACTAATTATAGTAATCCCCGCTCGGCAAATGAGGTGCATTGGTTGTCACCAATCACAATATGGTCAAGCACTTGGATATCGATTAGCGCAAGTGCTGTTTTTAGTTTCAAAGTAATTTGTTGATCGGCTTGGCTGGGTTCGGCTAAGCCCGATGGGTGGTTATGGGCAAAGATAATTGTGGCGGCATTGTATTTGAGCGCACTTTTAATGACTTCTCGAGGATAAATTGTTGCGCTGGCGATTGAGCCTTGGAACAACTCCTCGAATTTTAGTACTTTATGTTGGCTGTCGAGATATAAAGCGGCAAATACTTCATGTTCGTAATCGCGTAGTTTTGCGTGTAAAAACTGTTTGGTTGTTTCTGGGTTGTTGAGTACATCTGTTTTGAGTAAGGTTTCGGAGAGATGGCGTCTGGACATTTCAACAGCAGCTCGTAGTTGTGCAAATTTAGCATTGCCTAAACCTTTATGCTGGACAAATTCGCTAAGCTCGCAGGTAAGTAAGGCGCGTAAGCTGCCAAAGGATTGCAACAGTTCTCTAGCGAGATCCACAGCCGTTTTGCCGCGCGTGCCAGTACGTAAAAATATAGCCAATAGTTCAGCATCGGATAGTGTTTGGCAACCGTGTTGTAGCAATTTTTCACGTGGTCGTTCGCTTTCTGGCCAATTTTTGATACTCATTTTTAACCTCCCTGTTAAAAAAGTAAAATTAAAGTAAAATCATATTCTTTCAATAATACAAGTAATTGGAAGTAATAATAAGTGTTAAATCACGGAAATAAACATAAATCTTGCGTACACTATAGACATTATGAAAGGTATTATGAAAAATTCATTAATAAATAAAAATATCGTATTAGGTGTTACCGGCAGCATTGCGGCTTATAAGGCTGCGGAAGTTATCCGAGAATTACGCGAGCAAGGTGCCAATATTCGGGTCGTTATGACCTCAGGTGCTAAAGAATTTATAACCGAGTTAACCTTACAAACATTATCAGGCCATCCCGTATCGGTTAACTTTTTGGATACCGATGCTGAAGCGACAATGGGGCATATTGAGTTGGCACGATGGGCCGATGCTATTTTAATTGCTCCGGCCAGTGCGAATTTTTTGTCGCAATTGGCTCAAGGTCGCGCCAGCCATCTACTCTGTGCAATTTGTTTAGCGACTGAAGCACCTTTAATCGTTGCTCCAGCAATGAATACAAAGATGTGGCTGGCTGCTGCCACCAAGGATAATATTAAATTATTGCAGCAGCGTGGTATTTTATGTTGTGGTCCGGCCGATGGCGAGCAAGCTTGTGGTGACGTTGGTGTTGGTCGTTTACTGGCACCAGAAGTAATTGTGAGACAATTATCGGAGATATTTGATACTGGAAGTTTAGCCGGTAAACTGGTGCTGATTACCGCTGGTCCGACGCGTGAAGCCATCGATCCAGTACGTTTTTTAAGTAACCACAGTTCGGGGAAAATGGGCTATGCCGTGGCCTTAGCCGCAATGGAAGCTGGAGCTAGGGTAAAATTGATTAGTGGTCCAGTTGCGCTCGAAAACCCCGATAGAGTTGAACGTTTTGATGTTACTTCGGCAGAAGAAATGCTCAATAAAGTACAGCAGGAAATTGTTGGTTGCGATATTTTTATCAGTACCGCTGCGGTTGCAGATTACCGACCAGTAGCGTTGAGCAAAAATAAGATTAAAAAACAATCACAAAACCTCAGTATTGAGTTAGAGCGCACAGTTGATATCTTGGCAACGGTTAAACAACAATATCCTAATTTATTTTGCGTTGGTTTTGCGGCCGAAACTCAGGAATTAGCCCAGAATGCCAAATCCAAACTGTTTAATAAAGGTGTGAATATGATTGCAGCAAACTGGGTTGGCGCGATAGCCGATGCGGCAAAAAGTGGCTTTAATAGTGATATGAATGCACTACACCTGTATTGGCAAGGTGGTGATGTTGAATTAACGTTGACGAATAAGGGCAAATTAGCGCGTCAAATGATTACTGTGGTTGCTGAACAATTTGCTAATTATTCAACAAAAGCTGTTATTCCCGATGTGAAAATATTAAAATTCACACAAGATCGATAATACAGCTGAAATATTAGCAGTAGTTAATCAAATATCATTAGAAAAATTAATGTTGCTTTTTCTATTATTAAGCTAAGGTTTAATTAACAATTTATAATTAAAACTAAAAAATTACTAAATCTATCTGCATTTTGTGCCGATTACTTATAGAATCCCAACTGATACCGAGCGGTGGTATCGAATCATGACAGTTGTTTATGGTTTTTGAATGGGAATTAAATAAAAAATGAGAAAAATTGAATTAAAAATACTTGATAAACGCATCGGTAATGATATCCCATTACCTGAACATGCGACCTCTGGCTCAGCTGGAATGGATTTACGCGCCTGTCTGGATAGTGAGACATCCATCAAACCGGGAGAAACAATTTTAATTCCTACGGGGATCGCAATTCATATTGCCGATCCCAATTTAGCGGCAGTAATATTGCCTCGTTCCGGTTTAGGTCATAAAAATGGCATTGTTTTAGGTAATCTGGTGGGATTAATCGATTCTGATTATCAAGGACAGTTATTTGTCTCGTGTTGGAATCGCAGCAACGAGTCTTTTACTATTGAGTTAGGCGCTAGAATTGCGCAATTAGTTTTTGTTCCTATCGAACAAGTTGAACTTGAATTGGTAGAAGATTTTGATTTGAGTGATCGGGCTCATGGTGGCTTTGGTCATACTGGCACGAATTAAAATTATAAATTAAGTAATCAGGAATATTACATTGGCTGGAAAACGAAAAGCACGACGTAAAAATACCCGGGTTAAAGGCCAGAGTATAAAAATAATTAGTGTTTATGCTTTTATGTGTTTTGTTGTGACTTTATTTTTTAGTAATTATATAAGCCAATATGGTTTGTTGTATGAAGCTAAAGATTTCAGACAAAAGTTTTTATCAACTAAAGCGGCTATAACGGCGACATTATTTCAAACAAAAATGTCTAACTATGTACATCAGCTTTCAATTATAGCGAAAGATGATGCTCTAAAAAAGTTACTAGTGAGTCGAAAATGGCAGCAAATCAAGTTACTTGAAAAAAGTTTTTTAAATAAACTTCCTAATATCACCAGTATTAAATTTTTACCAGAAGGATATGCCGCTTTAAACAATAAGCTTCGTCCCAGCATTACCTATTCGTGTCTTGATTTAGTTCATAAAGCAGAAAAAAATAAAACTCAGAGTTTATTTGAGTTACACGGACTTAAAACTACCCAATCCCATATTGGAATTGTTTATCCTATCATTGAAAAAACAAGCAAAAAAATACTAGGGACTATTCGTTTAACGCTAAAGGTGAGCTTGTTAGGGAAATGGTTAGCGGAAGTAAGCAAGGGTTCTTATGTAGAGTTGGTTCAAAATGCGGGAAATAATAAATTAGTTGAAATAGCAAAGTCTAAGACCAGCAAGAATCGAGTTGGTGAAGCAATTAATGATGTTAAAATACCCGGTAGCCGTTGGCACTTAAAAATTTGGCTAGCCGCATCAGAATCGGAACCATCAATTTTAAATATGTTTACGTTTATCGTTATAATCGTGAGTATCATTATTGCGGGACTAACAATTTACTTAATTACGACTAGCTTTGGCCGAACTATAAAACTGGATTTGGATACTTTTATGCAATTAGTAGCCGCTGTTGCCAAAGGTAAAAAAAATCACGATTACAAATTACATCTAAAAGAATTTAAAGAAGCTGCTCTTAATGTCAATAATTTAGCCAGTTATGAAGTCATGGGACGTGAACGCGATGATGAATCTGAAAATATTGATAGTAGTTCAGTATTAGATGATGAAACGGCTAATCCACTATTTATTGCTGAAGATTCCATGACTTTAGAAGTATTAGATTCTGATGCAGAAATACTAAAAAATATTGACTCGAAACTGAGTAGTTCAAGTGCTAAAATGATAACAACCCAGGGAAATTCAGTGAACGAGAAACAAGCAACAAAGTCTGAAACAACCGATACTCCTGCCGATTTTTCTGTTTCATTAAACGATGAAACAGCGTGCTTGCCAAAAGAAATTTTTAAGGCATATGATATTCGCGGAATAGTCGGAACCACACTGACTAAAGAAAATATACAACTCATTGGTCGAGCAATAGGTTCGCAAGCAATATCTCAGGGACAAAGTAAAATTGCGTTTGCACGCGATGGACGGCTTTCGGGGCCGGAGTTAGGTGCTGCATTAGTTAAAGGTTTGCGTTCAGCGGGAATGAATGTCATCGATATCGGTATGGTGCCAACACCGCTACTTTACTTTGTGGCAACAACAGCAACCAATGGCACCGGTGTAATGCTAACAGGAAGCCACAACCCACCGAATTATAACGGTGTAAAAATGATGATTGGTGGTGACACTTTATCAGGGGATGCCATACAAGCATTACATCAACGAATTATCGATAAAGATTTTGTTTCTGGCGAAGGCACTTATGATACCGCAACTGTTAATGATACTTATTTAAAACGTGTTACTGATGATGTTAAAATTTCAAGAAAACTCAGAGTTGTGATTGATTGTGGTAATGGCGTGGCTGGCGTTATCGCTCCGGATCTATACCGTAAGATGGGCTGTGACGTTATTGAATTGTTTTGCGATGTTGATGGTAAGTTTCCAAATCACCATCCGGATCCAAGCCAGCCAAAAAATCTAACGCACTTAATAGAAGCCGTTAAAACACAAAAAGCTGATATTGGTTTTGCTTTTGACGGGGATGGTGATCGTCTTGGTGTTGTTAGTGGTGATGGTAATGTGATTTGGCCTGATAGATTAATGATGTTGTTTGCCACCGATGTGTTAACACGTGAAGCGGGTGCTAAAATTATTTTTGACGTTAAATGCACCAGTAACCTAACCAAACACATTTGGGAAAAAGGTGGTGAGCCATTAATGTGGAAAACCGGACACTCATTTATAAAAGCCAAATTAAAAGAAAGTGGTGCAATGCTTGCAGGTGAAATGAGTGGTCATATTTTCTTTAAAGAGCGCTGGTATGGTTTTGATGATGCGTTATATTCTGGTGCGCGTTTGCTTGAAATCTTATCGAAAGACACGCGAAAGCCAAAAGTTGTTCTAGCCGCTATACCCGATATGGTGAACACACCCGAAATTCATTTAAAAATGAACGAAGGAGAACACCATCTGTTTATGGAAAAACTATACGACAGTGCTGACTTTGGAAGTGCTAATATTTTAATGATTGATGGCATTCGAGCAGATTTTGAAGATGGTTGGGGTTTGGTTCGTGCTTCTAATACCACACCAACTCTAGTATTTCGTTTTGAGGGTAAAGATCAAGCGGCTTTGACGCGAATTCAAGGCCAATTTAAACAACAAGTATTAGCAATTAATCCAAACCTAAAAATACCATTTTAAGCATTATTTTAATCGTTGATTTACGGAAAATAGTCAGTTTGTGTTGAATTTTTTTAAATAGATAACATTTGATCTTTATCATGTCCTGGCTAACTAATCCATGTATATTAATATTTTATTTTCACACTTTATTGCACAGACATATAGATTAACTATATAGTTCACCTATGAGTTTAGACAGTAAATCAGCAATGAAAATCGCTCAAGTATTAACCGAATCACTTCCGTATATACAACGTTTTAAGAATAAAACAATTGTTGTGAAATATGGTGGTAATGCAATGGTTGATGAAAACTTAAAAATGGGTTTTGCTCGCGATATTGTTTTAATGAAATTAGTTGGTATGAATCCGGTCGTGGTTCATGGTGGTGGGCCACAAATAGCCGAGGTTTTATCAAAAATAGGTAAGGAAAGTAAGTTCATTAATGGTATGCGCGTTACTGATAGTGAAACCATGGACGTAGTCGAAATGGTACTTGGCGGTTTAGTGAATAAAGATATTGTAAATCTTATCAACCAACAAGGCGGTCGAGCCGTTGGGTTAACAGGTAAGGACGGCAACTTTATTAAAGCCAGAAAACTCACTATGTCAACCGAACAACCATTAGACGCACCAGAATTTCAATCAACAGAAATCATTGATATTGGCCATGTTGGGGAAGTAACCAGTATTGATGCGAGTGTTGTTGATATGTTGACCCATGGCGATTTTATTCCTGTTATCGCCCCAATTGGTGTTGGGCCTAATGGCGAGTCCTATAACATCAATGCCGATTTAGTCGCAGGCAAAGTCGCTTCAACGCTTAATGCAGAAAAGTTAATCTTGTTAACCAATACTGCAGGTATTCTAGACCAAGATGAAAAACTATTAACAGGCTTAACAGCAAAAGAAATAACTCGATTAATTGATGAAAAAATAATTTATGGTGGCATGCTACCTAAAGTACGCTGCGCATTAGAGGCTGTTCAATCCGGAGTGAATACCTCTCATATTATTGATGGACGGGTGGATCATGCTGTATTATTAGAAATATTTACAGACGAAGGTGTTGGCACTCTTATGCGAAGTTAGAACTAAAAATAAAAATGTAAAAAAATCGAACAAAGTAAGACAACAATAATATTAAAACGACAATTATAACAATAAAGTTTGAAATAATATGACTAAAAAAACGAGCAGACGTGATCAAATCCTCCAAGCACTTGCAAGAGAGCTTGAACTTCATCCTGGCGAACGAATTACCACCGCGGCATTAGCAAAATCTGTTGGTGTATCTGAAGCTGCCCTGTATCGACATTTTCCCAGCAAGGCTAAAATGTTTGAAGGCTTAATTGAATTTATTGAAGAATCAATCTTTGGTTTAATCAATAAAATAATGCAAGATGAAGCGCATTCAGTAAAACGTTGCGAGAAAATTTTAATATTGATTTTAGGTTTTGCTGAACGTAATCCGGGTATTACTAGAATACTCGTTGGAGATGCCTTAATAGGTGAAAACGAACGCTTACGTGGTCGTTTAGGTCAATTTTATGATCGAATTGAAACGCAGTTGCGACAAATTTTACGTGAAGGTGAAATGAAACAACAACTCAGCCCAACGGCACCAATTTCTTCAATTGCAAATATGTTATTGGCTGTTGTGGAAGGGCGTATGAATCAGTTTGTACGAAGTACTTTCGAGCGAAAACCGTTATTAATGTGGGAAGATCAATGGGGGTTATTGCAGGAGAACTTAAATTCCCAAATCAATATAGGGGTTGAAGTATAAATAGCTTAGCGTGATTTTTGTTGTTTTTTTAAATATCGAAATCGCTCTAAGTCTAATTTATAACTTTTTATAATTTTTGCAACTTCTAATTTTCTTTTTTCAATATTTCGATTGTTGTAAAGGATTTGGGCGTCGCTATTTTTGATTTCTTCAATAAGCGACTTTGGTAATTTTGTGCCGCTGCGTTCAAAATCACCCGCTCGTTCGCGTAAAGCTCTTAGATTATATTGCACATTATTATTATTGCTTTGGGTGATGTTAATTAGACTTTGTACCGCCGTCAGGCGATTATCGCGCGCGATAATTAAGTCACGCTCGGTGGTGAAAGTTCGCAGCAATAAGCGATCTTTTCGTTTCCGCTCTGCAATTTTGGCCAGTTCTTTCTTATGCCGAGCTTCTTCCGCTAATTGTTCAGCATTTTTAGGAGCGGCTAGCACACGTACAACAATACCGCTTTTGTTTAAAATTTCGATTCGAGTATCGCGATATTCAGTAGGTACCTGATAACCACATTCACGAACGCCTTTTGTTGTTTTCCAGCATTTAATGCCGGCATTAGCAGGGTTAGCAAAAATAAATGCATTACACAGTAAAAATATTGTCGAAAATTGGCTTAGTTGAATCATATATAAACATTGTATTTTAAACTGGTATAGTTTCAGTATAAATTATATCGCTTGATATAGTACCTTGTTTTGTTTTAAAGAGTGAATTTTGTTGGATTATTTCATACTATTTATCATTTCCGTTACTGCAAATGCCTTTTCAGCATTTGCAGGTGGTGGCGCAGGTTTATTTCAGTTGCCTGCATTACTGTTTCTTGGTGCTACGTTTAGCATGGCTCTCGCGACACATAAAGTTGCTAGCATTGCGTTGGGGGTCGGTGCCACTATTCGACATTACCGTGAGTCACCGCTAAACCGTCGTTATATTGTCATTATTTTAGCGAGTGGGTTACCGGGCGTTTTTATTGGTGCCAATATAGCACTAGCCATTCCCGATCGTTATGCCGAAATTAGTCTGGGCATACTTACACTATTTCTAGGGATATATTCCCGATTTAACGCTAAACTCGGCCAACAACAGCTATTACAACCTCTCGATAGACATAGAGTTATTATCGGCATGTTACTGCTAATGTTTATTGGGATTTTAAATGGTTCACTTACTTCCGGTACAGGTTTATTTGTAACCATCTGGCTGGTACGTTGGTTTGGCTTTGATTATAAGCACGCAGTTGCATATACCTTGATTTTAGTCGGGTTATTTTGGAACGGCTTTGGTGCGCTGACACTTGGCCTGCAAACATCGATTATTTGGGAGTGGATTCCAGCATTGTTATTGGGTTCATTCTTGGGTGGTTATATTGGCGCGCACTTGAGTTTACGGCAAGGTAATAAGTGGATAAAAATCGTTTTTGAAGTATTGAGTATTGCGATAGGCATCAAGCTGATTGTGGGTTAAATTGTTAGCCAACAGTAAATACGTTCATTATTGTTGACTAAATGCCACTTAACTCACGCCATATTGCTCGCGATAAGCTTCGATGGCTTGTAATTGCTGTTTGTTATCACCGTGTTTATCGAGATATTCTATTAAATCCGTTAGGTTAATGATATTAACAACAGGGATTTTATAGCTTTGTTCCACCTCCTGAATGGCCGATAGTTTGTTCTGACCGCGTTCTTGACGATCCATCGAAATAGCCACCCCTGAAACAGTCGCATTTCCATTTTGGATTATCGCAATGGATTCACGTACAGCCGTTCCAGCGGAAATAACGTCATCAATAATTAAAACATTGCCTTCAAGTGCTGCACCAACAATCGAGCCACCTTCGCCATGAGTCTTAGCTTCTTTGCGATTGAAACTATAAAAAACATTTTGTCCATGAACATCGTGTAAGGCCGCCGCACAACTACAAGCAAGTGGAATACCCTTGTAAGCTGGACCAAAAATAACATCAAACTGGATAGCCGATTCAACTATTGCAGCGGCATAATAAATACCTAATTTATGCAGCGCTTCACCGGTGTTAAATAAACCGGTATTAAAAAAATAAGGGCTGATGCGCCCCGATTTTAGAGTGAATTCACCAAATCGTAAAACATTGTACGATAGCGCAAATTCAATAAATTCTTTCTTGTAAGCTTGCATAAGATATAAACCTGAATACGAAGTAAATGGATATTTGGTGTATGATACACCTTATTTTAATAATACGGGTTAAATCAATGCGCATTATAACGGCAAATGTAAACGGTATTCGTGCCGCTAATAAAAAAGGTTTTTTTGAGTGGTTGGTCAAGCAAAAAGCTGATGTAGTTTGTATCCAAGAAACTAAAGCACAAGAGTCGCAACTTGACGACCCCGTATTTCATCCAAAAGGTTATTACTGTTATTATTTTGATGCCGTTAAAAAAGGCTATAGTGGCGTGGCACTCTATTGTAAAACCAAACCCGACAAAGTTATACGTGGGTTAGGTTGGGATCATTGTGATACTGAGGGTCGTTATATCCAAGCGGATTTTGGTAAGCTTAGTATTGCATCGTTATATTTACCATCAGGTTCATCCAGTGAAGAACGTCATAATAATAAGCTGGATTTTATGGATCGCTTAATGGATGTTTTAAAAGGCTTTCGTCGAAAAAAACGCGAATACATTATTTGCGGTGACTGGAATATTATTCATAAAGAAATCGATATAAAAAACTTTAAACCAAATTTAAAAAATTCAGGAGTCACTCAAGTTGAACGCGAATGGTTAGATGAATTATTTGATGCACGAGGCTATATTGATAGTTTTCGTGAAATTAATACTAAAGCGGAAGAATATACTTGGTGGTCTAATCGGGGACAGGCACGGGCGAATAATGTTGGCTGGCGTATTGACTACCAAGTTGCAACGCCTATTGTTGGTGTGACAGCTAAAAAAACTTCAACCTATAAAAAAATCTGGTTTTCAGATCATGCACCATTAACAATCGATTATGATTATACCCTTTAAAAAATATAATTTAAAAGCACTATGGCTAATCAACAACAGATAAGTACACATAGCTGGCATGAAGCCTTATTGACGTATTTTAAACCCAAAGTAGTGGTCATGTTATTTTTGGGTTTTTCTGCCGGCCTACCTTTGCTACTCATTTTTTCTTCACTGTCAATTTGGCTACGCGAAGCTGGGGTTGCACGTTCAGAAGTAACTTATTTTAGTTTAGCCGCATTAGCATTTTCGTTTAAATTTATTTGGGCACCGTTAATCGATAAATTACCATTGCCAATTTTAGCCTCATTGTTAGGGAGAAGACGCAGTTGGTTGTTAGTTTCACAATTAGCTATTGCACTGTCCATTATCTCGATGGCAATGGTTGACCCTGTTTATGGTTTACAAAGCATGGCTATTGCAGTCGTTGCCTTAGGCTTTTCGGCAGCAACGCAAGATATTGTAATTGATGCTTATCGCATTGAGGCCGCCGATGCTGATAATCAAGCAGCCATGTCTGCCATCTATATTGCTGGCTATCGTATTGGTATGGTTGTGTCAGGCGCAGGTTCACTGATTATTGCCGCTAAGCTGGCTTTTGCACAAGGTGTCGGTGAAGGGAATTACAGCTATTTTGCTTGGCAATATACTTACTTTATAATGGCCGGTTTTACTCTAGTTGGCATTATCACTACATTATTTATTAAAGAGCCCAAAAAAATTAAAGATGACAGTAAATATATTCACAGCTTGCTTGATTATATTCGATTTGTATTTTTATTCGGTATTTTTATCAGCACTTTTGTCGTTTGTTATATTTATTTTAACCAGCTTGGAATAGCAAATAGTAATGGTTTCCTAGGTTTTCTCTATGAGTCGATGCGTTTGCTATTATCGTTAGTACTTGCGATTATAATGGCATATAGTTTAGTACTAATGAAAATTATTAATCGTAATATGGTTTATACAACCTATGTTGAACCCTTATATGATTTTTATTCACGTTATAAAAATATATTCTTTTTTGTTGTTCTACTCATTGGTTTATACCGTGTTTCCGATATTATACTTGGCACCGTAGCCAATATTTTTTATACTGATCTGGGTTTCAGCAAAGAACAAATTGGTTATACTTCAAAAACTTTTGGATTAATCATGACCATCGTTGGTGGTTTTGCCGGTGGCATACTCAGCGTTAGGTTTGGCGTTATTCGCATACTATTATTAGGTGCCGTGTTATCCGCTATAACGAATTTACTATTTATATATCTAGCGTCAATGGGAGATGATATTGTAACCTTGGGCATCGTAATAGCCGCCGATAATTTAAGTGCCGGTTTAGCAATGGCTGCTTTTGTCGCCTATTTGTCTAGCTTAACCAGTTTGTCATTCACAGCAACACAATATGCCATCTTTAGTTCACTAATGACCTTATTGCCAAAAACGCTTAGTGCTTATTCAGGAACAATTGTAGAACAGTTTGGCTATAACTGGTTTTTTATTGGCACCACACTGATTGGTCTACCGGTTATCGCATTAATATTTTATCTGATTCTAAAAGAACAAAAAGATGGCGCGCTCAATACTACTTCTAGAAATAATATTTTAGTGGATGATTAATGATAGAGCAGTTCACCTTAGTTAGTGCATTGCTAGCCGGACTATTTGGCGGTGTTCACTGCGCTGGTATGTGCGGCGGTATTGTCAGCGCGTTAAGTATTAATGTCAATAGCGATTTATCCACCACACAAAAACATCGCTCCAATAAATTTCTAATTTTATTATTCTATAACCTAGGGCGAATCACATCTTATAGCGTTGCTGGACTATTACTTGCTGGTACTGGATGGTGGTTAACAAATTGGTTTTTTATAAATAAAGCACAATTAATATTACAGTTAGTCGCGGCGGTTATGATGTTATTACTCGGTTTATATTTAGCAAATTGGTCGCAATTATTAGCTATTTTAGAGAAACCTGGCAAGTTAATATGGAAATGCATCGAACCCTTTGGTCGTCGTTATATTCCCGTTACTCGCGCTCGTGACGCGTTTTTATTGGGTATTATCTGGGGTTGGCTACCCTGTGGTTTAGTTTACACAATGTTAATTTGGTCAATGAGTGCTGGCAGCGCCACACAAGGAGGATTACTGATGTTATTTTTCGGTATTGGAACGCTACCAAATTTATTATTAATGGGCATGTTTGCTCAACAATTTACAAAATTTTTTCAATTAAAACCTTTACGCATTATTGCCGGTTTAGTTATTATCAGTTTTTCTGGATTAATGATTTTTCGTATCGTCAATAACATTTAATTTATGAAGGTGTACGATAATTGACAGTTATACAAGTTGGCTTGATATAACCAGTCTAAAATTTTGTTAAGTGGCTATGTCCATTCACTGACTATTTTGATCTAAATTTATATTAATATGATGAAGATCATGCGTCTGTAAAATACATCAAATATAATATGCATTAATGGCCTCAAATTAAGATCCAGTTGTTAGCTAGGGATTTTGCTATTTTCACACTAAACTATGTTTTTATCACATTCTCAAATACTATTTTTAATCCAAATATTTCTATGCTCAATTTTCGTATATGCAGATGAAATTACGAGCCTAAAAAGCGACACACAAACTGATTCCACATTGAATGACAGTCGAACAGCAAACATGGAGGCGTTAGAATTATTAGAAAATATATTCTCACTGGAGGAATCATTATTGCAGCCAGAAAACGATCAATTAGTTGTCCTAATGAAGCAAGAGTTAGGAGCCCAACTTTTATTAAGTAAAATAAAATTGTATATCGATACTAAATTAGTTCAAACCTATCATTATAAAAATAATGATCTTGAAAAATTAATGAATCGAGGTGTTTTAAGACTAGTAACAGTTTTAATGACGCCAGGTATGCATACTATTGATATTGAACTATATAGCCTCAGTCATAGTCCAATTAAACAAAAACTCAAGTTTAAAAAAGATTTACACCCGATGTTTGTCAGTTTGGGCTTGGTTGGTACTAAAATAAAATTAGACCAGTGGAAAGTTCATTGAAAATATTTAGATGGCTGCGCTTGTTTGTGTTGTGTTTGTTGATAAATAACATATTTTTATCTACTACGTTTGCTGTCAATAAAAATATAGCTTCTTCAAATTATGTTGAGAATGAACTCCAGTGGGAGATAATGGCGCCATTTCTAATGAAATGGTTAAAATCCAAAAATGGTTCAGAATCAACAATTAAAAAAATGTTCGATTCGCATTCGTTATTATCTAAAACCAATATTGTCGCAGGCCTTAATAAGAATAGTACAGCACAAATCACATTAGATAAAACATTACTTATAGCTGCTCAGGCCATTGAGAATAAGAATTATCAATTTGCTAAAAATATATTGTCAAAAATCAGTGTTAATCTCACTCCATTACAGCAGGATAAAATAGTTTTAATGAAATCCATGGTTGCCTGCAATCAAAATGATTGTGATTTAGCTGAAAGTTTTTTAAAAAAAATAAAATCAACATCAAAAATATATTTTTTAGGACAATTAGAATTAGCATTAATAAGTACCAAAAAAAATAATTATAAAAAGTCACTTAAAATAATTAAGAAATTAAGTAATAGAGAATTTATAAATAGGCTTAATAAAAATGCTGTTGGTTATTTAAAATTAGTGCAAGCACTTAACTTGGGTTATCTAGGTGAAGTAGAGCTTGCAAATGTTCTACTGAACAGCTTGAAATCGAGTCCTGCTTTATACCAACATTCTTTAGCTGTGAAATCTGAAATATTGCTCAAAAATAATCAATTGGAAAATGCACTTTTTCCCTTACTGTTACTTCAAAAAAGTAAAAATAAGCCTAGTGACCTGAGTTATTCAAAAATAAAAATATTGAACATATTAACGACATTAAATGAACAATGGCAAGCGACACAGTTTCGTGAAAATTTTATTAGTGAATTGTTAATCTTGGTAAATCGAGATCATGAAAATGCAAAAATAATAACATCTTCGCATTATTTAAAAAGGATTATGCGACGTTCTAATAGTAGTGAAAAAATAAAATTTAAAAATCGTATTAGTTGGAATAGCATACAGTTAATAACAGAAATTCAGCGAAACAATAATTCAACAAAAATGTTAGTGCAATCTCGTAAAGATGTCACAAATTATAATTTTATTTTAAATAAAGGTCAAAAATCCTGGTTAAAAAATATAGGAAAATATCTAGCAACAAAAAAACACACTAAACTTAAAGTGAAATCAAATGCAACAGTTTCTCGTCTTGAATATTTATTAACAAAACTGGTAGGTATTCCTAAAACAGATATTATGCGTTATCAGCTATTAGATGGACTTTCTATCTGGACTAAAAACAAGACTTTTGAACAACGTTGGTGGCTTAAAGAAAAAACTACTGTTAAATTTAAAGAAGTGAATGTTATTCAAGCGCAAAAAGCACTGATTGAATTACTTAATATACCTAAAAAACGTTTACAGACATTGTTTAGTTCACATATTGATATGATATCTTCTCAAATGCGTAAAACACCCAAACAAATAACGATTGTTTTGGCTGATTTGAAAAAACAAAAGTATCGTCTTAAAAAGAGACTTTCATTATCACTGCAACATGATGCAAACAATTTAGTTATAAAGCATGAGAATCAGTTACTCTGGTTAGTGAAACAAAATTTATCTGAGAATAATACATTTAAAAAAATTCAACATCGTTACACTATAAAAAATTCGATTAAAAATCAAATAATAATTACACAATTATCAAAGTTAATTGAAAAAAAATCATTATCACTAAAGAAAACAATTAAGGCGTTAAAATTATTATCGTTGAGTGCAAGTACTTCGGCGGTTAAGTCTATGGCATTATTTATTTTGGCTGATGCTCACGTAACAAATGTTCAGCAGCTCAATAATGATGGTTTTAAAAGCCAATTACCAATTAAGGGAAGTTTGTCACAAGCCATAAAAATCTACCAGAGACTATTACTTGATTCTAACAATAAATTTAATAAGGCTGTAATATTGTATCAACTAGCACGCGCCTATGAATTGTCTGGTAAGCCTAAAAAATCATTAGAACAGTTAAATAAGTTATCTGTGAAATACCCATTGTATAAGCTCGGTGGTGAAATAAGTTTTCGTCGAGCAGAATTGTATTTCAGCTTAGGCGATTATAAAAAATCATCTAAAGTTTATTCCGAATTAAAAAATAACAGCGGATCTAGGTTTTACTTTAAAGCGAAATACAAGCTTGCTTGGAGTTATTATAAATCAGGTTATTATGAAAAGTCGATAACGAATTTTTTTAAACTCTTAGATCAAAAAACAAATGATAATCAAGAGCTTTCGAGTCGAATTTATAATGATATTATTCGTATCTGTGCCATTGCATTTTCAAATGCAAACGGTATTGATAGTGTGGTATCGTTTTTTGAAAATTCCAAGAACTTAACTCATCGAAAGGCTATATTATTAGAACTTGTAAAATATTATAAATTAAAAAAACGTTATAGTGATACTGTAAAAACTTTATCACAAATAATTAAACTATATCCTGGAGACAGTGATCTACATGCTTACCAAACACAAATTGTAGCATCTTATATTAGTGCTGGTTTTAATGAGAAAATATGGTTTTCTAGAATGGCCTATATTAGTCAATTTGGTGGTGATAGCCAATATTGGAAAAATGCTGATAGTGATTTAAAAAATAAAATAAGACCTTTTTTAAAAAAATATTTATTAAAAATGGCACAACGAGATCATTTTAAGGCGCAATCAACTGGAAATAAAAAATATTATTATTCCGCTATTAAGTGGTATAAGACATATCTTCGAGATGTTTTAATGAATGAAAACACAGCTGAAATCTATTTTTTACTGGCGCAAGCCTATAGAGAAACTGCGCAATATGATCTTGCCGTTGAAATGTATCAAAAAGCAGCTTATGAGTTTCCAAAGTTTGATTATAATAAACGTAAAAAAGCGGCTTACTCTGCGCTGTTAGCGTATCACTCGAAATACAACAATAGTACAAACGTGTTAGATAAAAAAATAATTAAAACTGAAATACAACTGAGTAATAGATACTTATATAATTTTGGTTCGGATAAAAACATCGTAACTATACGAACTAAAATGGCTGAAAATTATCTTAAATTAAGTGATAATAAAGCCGCATTGTTATTGTCCAAAAAAATTATTACAGCTAATGTTAATCAAAAATTATTATTAGCAAATTGGCGAATAATTGCTCATGCCAGTTATTATCTAAGTGATTTTACCTCAGCTGAAAAATATTATCGTTTAATACTGAAATCAAAAATAGCAGATAAAAATAATATAGTAATTCGATTAGCACAGGCTATTTATAAACAGGCTGAATCGGCTAAAAATAGCGATAATCTGTTATTGGCAATTAAACATTTTAAACGTATTGCAACTGTAGCAAAGAATACTGACTTACATATTAAAGCAGAATTTGAAATAGCAACACTTCAAATTATTTTAAAACAATGGAAAAAGGCAATTGTTAGTTTAGAAAATTTTAAAATTAAATTTAAACATCATCCATTACAAAAAAATATTGATGAAAAACTGGTTTTAGTATACGAAAATAACGCTGATTGGAAACAAGCTGCATATTATTTACAAGTAATATTTAAGAGGGAGGGGAAATCAGAATTGGCTCGGAACGCTTTGTGGCGCTCTGCAAAGCTATATGAAAAGGCTGGTGAATTTAAACGCTCTTTTAGTATTTATAAAAAATATGTGAAATTATTCCCAACACCGCCTGAAAATGCCTTTGAAGCGAGAGATAAGTTGGTTGCAATGTCAATAAAATTGAAGAATAAAAAATTAGAATATTTTTGGTTAAAAAATATTATTACAATTTATAATAAAAATAATTCCGAAAAAACAGATAGAATGGTGTATTTAGCATCAAAGTCAAGCTTGAGTTTAGCAATTAATTATAAAAAACAACTGGATAAAATTAAATTAAAGTTACCTTTAGCTAATAGTTTAAAACGAAAGCAAAAAATAATGAAAATTACTTTAAAATATCTCAATGATTCTATTTCATACGAGTTGATTGATCACAGTACAAGAGCAACTATGTTAATAGCAGAAATTTATCAAAACTTAGCGTTGGATGTTGCAAATTCACCTAGACCCAAAAATCTAACACCATTAGAGATGCAACAGTATGAAATATTACTTGAAGATCAAGTAATACCATTTGAAGATAAGGCTATTGGATTTTATGTTCATAATATAGCACAAATTAAAAACGGAATTTATACTGCTTGGATAAAGAAAAGTTTAGATGCTTTACGACAATTAATGCCAGCACGGTATTTAAAAACAGAGAAGATAGTAGGTTATTATGATGCTATTCAATAAAATTTTATTACTGTTACTTTTATCAGTATTATTTTCCTGTTCTAGTGCTGTTAGGCAAGTCAATTTAAAAACTGTCGATATTACATCAAAATTCCAAAGAAAATACTCTGTTGCTATTAATTATTTAAAAAACAATCAAGTTAAAAAAGCACAAAAGTTGTTAACTAACTTAGCTAAGGAGTTTCAAGATTTTCCGGGAATTCATTTGAATCTGGCATTGATATATTATCGTCTGTCTGAGTTAGAATTATCACGTAAAAGCATTAATATTGTTTTAAAAATCTCTCCAGAAAACAGTTTGGCATATAATCTTAGTGGCACGCTGTACCGAAAAGCGGGAGAGTTTACTTTGGCTCGGAAGGATTATCTTACGGCATTAAAAATTTCACCAAATTATGCTGATGCTCATTTGAATATAGCTATTTTATTTGATATCTACTTGCAGTCTTTGCTTGATGCTAAACAGCATTATTTAAAATACTTAAAATATACAAGTGATGACAATAAACAAGTCGAGTTATGGTTGCAAGATCTTGAAACACGGATAAGCAAGGGTTAATAAAATGAAAATAATAAATTGGTTTTATAAAATGTTTAGCGTACCCTTAGCGGTAAGCTTTATATTGTTTGTTAGTCAAATATTTTTGTACTATTCTAGTTTGGCTATCGCTAAACCCGTAATCTCACAAGGCATATCAATTGTTGGTGATCAGGAAATGCCTCAAATATTATATATTATCCCATGGAAAAAATTGAAACTTCCGAGTGTTCTACCTCCTGACACTGATATTATAAGGCAAATTTCATATAATCCCTGTCAATTAATATTAACTGATAAAACTAATAAAGCCATTCAAGAATCATATTTTTCCTGTTTATTACAAGTGGAATCAAAAAAATAATCAGTTGTTTTATTTAAGAATACGATGCGTAAAAATTATATTGTAACAGAGTTTGATTTATTACCGTGGGATATATCGCGAGAGGAAAGTACGCGTTTTAACAAAATACTTCTGGCCACTTTTAGTTTATTTATTATAATGTTCTTTGTTGGCTTGTTTATTAATAAGCCAGAAGTAAAAACACACACATTTGAACCGATTCCACAACGAATAGCACAATTACTCATTAAAAAAAAACCAGATGAGTTTATTTCTAATGTCAAACGTAAAAAAATATTAACTCCAAAATCAAAATTTAAAATAGAAAAAAAACAAATAATTAAAAAATTAGCTTTAAAGAAAGAAAAAATTTCAAAAAAAGCTATTCAAAAAGCACAGAAGAATGCTGCTAAGGCTGGAATTGTGGCATTATCCGACGAGTTATCTGCATTACGTGATATGGCTTCGGTTAAAGCTATTGGCGGTAAATTACATAAAAGCCTAGGGCGAGTAGAGAATAAAAGTAAAGATTTAATTAATGAAATAGCCAAATCTGGTAGTGGTAGCATTGAAAATACAAAACATATTTTCAAATCGAATACAAATTTAAAAAATACCGGTGTTGTCGCTATTAGTAAACCGATTGATTCTGTAACAGCTGATTCAGCTACGATGCAACAACGTCAGAGAAGCAAAGAAGATATTGCACTTGTGTTTGATCGTTACAAATCAAGCTTTTACTCGTTATATCGTCGCGCTACGCGAAAAAAATTGGGCTTGCAAGGGCGTGTTATATTTAGAATTAAAATATTACCAAATGGCAGTGTTTCACAGTGTTCTATTGTCAGCAGTGATTTACAATATCCTGCATTGGAGAATAAGTTACTAAGGCGTATTAAATTAATGAATTTTGGTGCTAAAGATGTCATTATTTGGCTTGATAATTTTCATATTGATTTTACGACTTAGGCTTAAAGATTATTTAATTTAGACAGTGTTGAAAAAATGATATCATTACAAATAGAACTTTACATTTTATATTTTGCTAGTGTGTTGTACACCGCGTTTACTGTATTAAGTATTATTAATGCTGATAAACTAAGCTATTATAAGAGTACAATTGCATTAGGTATATTGGCGTTTATCACACATACTAGCAGTATTGCTATTCACTGGTATCGCGTCGCTCATGGACCTTTTATTAATTTATATGAAATTTTAAATAGTAATGTTTGGAGCTTATTTCTTGCAGTTGTTTTGTATATGATTTTTTTTAAAAATAAACGCTACATTACTAAAATAGTAATGCCGGTCATATTAATTTTATTATTGTGGTTATTAACAACTAAAGCTGGTGATAGTTATCTACCACCAACCTATAATACTATTTGGCTCTATTTTCATGTTGTTTCGGGTAAAGTTTTTTTTGCATTATTGTTGCTAGCCACTGGCCTTGCAGTATATTCATTGAGTCATCGAAAAAATGCTAATGTTAATCATAATGATATTATTTTACTGGCATATAAATTTTTAACGATTGCTTTTGTGTTTGATTCATTTATGTTATTTTTTGGCGCTATTTGGGCACAAGATGCCTGGGGACGTTATTGGTCATGGGATCCATTGGAAACGTGGGCATTTTTAACCTGGCTTAGTATTGTGTTTGCACTTCATATACAAGATAAATTCAAGCAGGCGTTATTGTTTCGTAGTGTTATTATTATTAGCTTTATTCTTGCTTTTTTAACTTTTTTTGGAGTTCCATTTATTTCAAAATCAGCACATCAAGGTATGGTTTGATTTTATGGATTATACGAATTATAAAAGTTATATGATAAAAAACATCTTATTGGTTGTTACTTTAGTTGTTGTTATTTGGGTAAGTGGTTATTCTATTCGTTATTTCATGGATATACCTGCAGCTACGCTTAATTTAAAAGCAATAAATAAAAATGAAATTGACCAGTTGTTTAATTCTGGAGTTCGTTTTATGCAGCTCAAGCAATATCAACAAGCTGCTGAACAATGGCAGCGGTTATTGCTTTTAACTTCTACTATGCCCGAAGCCTATGTTAACTTGGGTTTTTCCTTGTATGAACTTGCTGATTATGAATTAGCAAAAAATAAATTTCAACAGGCATTAGTCATTGAGCCTTATCAGGCAAATGCATATTACGGTTTAGCCATATATTATGAAAAAATTGGTAATATTGCAGCAGCTAGTGGTGCGATGCGTAGTTTCATTCATTTATCAAAAAAAGATGATGCCTTTGTTCGTAAAGCGCAGTCAGCATTATGGGAATGGCAAACTGCAAACTCTAAGAACGAAAAAATACAAGATTAATCACTGTGATGTATCTTTTTTGTTATTCGTTTCTGGAATTAATCTGGCAACACCGCCGAAACTGCCAATCCATAGCGTATTATCTTTTTGTGTATCCATTGAGAAAATGGTATTTGAAAATAATCCATCTTTAGTTGTCATATTTTTAAAGGTTTGATTTTTGAAACGTGAAATACCATTACTGGTGCCAATCCAAAGTACACCATTGTGATCCTCATGTAACATAAAAACATGATTCGCCGCCAAGCCATCTTGCACGGTATAGTTTTTAAATGTGTTACCATCAAAACGAGACAGGCCGGCACCCCATGTTCCTATCCATACTACCCCTTGTTTATCTACCGCTAGTGCTACAATGTAATTTGGATTGTATGCGGTTGTAATATTTTCTAGCCCCATCTCAACTTTTTGTCTGGCATGATGGCTGGAAACTTTTGCAGGATCGCTGCCGAATTGGTTGTCGTTTTTGACGAATTGATATTTTGCGCCTTGGCCATCTTGATGGTTCCAGCTTTTCCAGTGACCGTTTTGGTAACGTGATAATCCTCCTTCTGTGGCAAACCATACTTCACCTTTTTTGCCTAGTGCTAGACCATACACCCAGTCATTAGGCAAGCCTCCATTGGTATTTTTGACGGTGAATGTTTTCCATGCTGATGGATCATCCAAGTTTCCGGCGGTTACTAGATTTGCTCCTGACCATGTTGCAATCCACATATCACCATTGGGCATCACCAGTACATCATAAACAAATGCATCTGCGAGTCCATCGGGCACATTGTATATTTTGAATTTATCTTTTAATTCGTCGTAAATCGCCAGTCCACCGCCGTAAGTCCCGATGAGGATTTTATTTTTCTTCCATCGACTGACATGAAAAACACCATTTGCCAGTAAACCGTTTCGGACATCAAACAATCGGTAGTCATCATTTTTCGGTTTATAACGAATAACACCACCCGAAGTACCGACCCATATAGTATCATCTTCGGCGTAAATGGATTTAACATTACGGTTACCAACTCTAAAGTGAGTAAATTTAATATTTTTATCCGTTGCTGATGAGTGCGTTTTTAATGTGCTACTGTTGATTGGTTTGTTGTTGTCTGGTGCAACGACGATATCTAATTTTATTTCACTGCTATGGTTTTTTCCTAGAGTATAGGCACCAATAACCAATCCGATAATTAAAACGACTAGAATTGTTGACTTTGTAACCATTATTTTCTCCATTTCAATGAAGTAGGTAATTTACTTTATTGAATATTTTTAATTAAAACCGAGACGGCTAACACCACTACGACTTCCAAGCCAAAGTTCATTTCCATTAATGGCGATTGCATAGATATCGTTTCCAGCTAAACCATCATGGACGTTCCAAGTGTTCCAATTTTTGCCATCAAAACGTGATAAGCCGCGGTTGGTACCAAACCAGTAAATACCGTTTTTATCTTGAGCCATGCTGTAAACAATATTGCCTGCTAGACCATCTTTTTTCATAAGGTTTGTCCATTTACCATTTTTGAATTGTGCAACTCCGCCACCCCAAGTGCCTGCCCAGATAGTATCTTGCTGATCGGCCATAATGCAAAAAACATAATTAGGATTATAAGTCGCTTTACCGTTAGCCATAATACCCAAGTCGTGGCGAGAACGCGTTCCCAAACCGGTGTTACGACTGAAAGCTAGGGCATCGGAATTTTTGCCACCCAAACCATCAGTATTATTCCAAGATTGCCATTGCTTGCCATCAAAACGGCTAACACCACCTTCGGTACCAAACCATATATTTCCCTTGTGATCAGTTGCTAGGCCGTAAACCCATTCATTAATTAATTCTTTAACATAGGTTTTGAATTCACCGGTTTTTCGATTGAGGTAATTGGCTCCAGCCCAAGTGCCAATCCATAAGCCACCATCTTGGTCGTTGGTAAAACTATAAATCCAATAGTCCGCTAGACCGTGCATTGGAAAGTAAGTTTTCCAGTTACCATCTTTATAACGCGACATGCCACCAGCATTGGTTCCAAACCATTTATAACCATCGGCATCAATACCGATAGCAAACACATATTCATTGGCAAGGCCATGATCTCGGGTAAAGGTATTGCGAATATTTTGAGTTTTTAAATCTATTTCATGAACACCAAGCGAGGTACCTACCCATAAGGTATTGCTAGAGTTCTCTATTTTTAATGAGCGTACATAGACATTTTCACCCACTTGAAAAACATTGAGTACTTTTGGTAATTGTTCGGTGTTGACCAGCGTTGTTGGTATTTTTTCGGTTTTACCTTGTTCAACAACTGGATTATTAGTAGCGTTGTTACAGCTTAATAAATTAAAACTTAACACTGAGCTAAAAAATATAATGTAAAGCACTTTCATCGATATAAAGTCCTGAGATAAGCAATGACATCAAATACTTGTTGTTGTTGCAATATGCCGATAAAAGCCGGACAGGCATTTTTTCCGGAGTTGATATGTTTTAATAATGTGAAATCAGATTGTGACAGTGCTTCACCGCGTTTAAAATTTGGTGCGCTGGACATGGTGCTTATACCTTGGGCACCATGACAAATGGAACAGTTTTGATCATAGAGTAATTTTCCTTGTGTTGTATTTGCTGCATAAAGCCACATTGGACTGCATGAAACACAAAAAATGAATAACGCTAATATTTTGTTCATTAATTTTTCTCCTTACTTGACGGATTTAATTGATGTTGTAATTTATTGGCTTTGATGCTATCGACTGCTTGCTTTAAACCACCATTTTTATAAACTTGCATCAATCGCCGCGAGCATACAGGATCTTGTGCCTGACTGCATAATTGATACCACTGAAATGCTAAGTCTTCATTTTTTGCAAAACCTAAACGACCAAATTCTAGTGCATAGGCATAAGCCCGCATGGCCGGAGTATGATATTGTTTAGCCGACTTTTTAATCCAGATACCTGCCGTAATGACGTCTTTTGTGGTTCCTTCACCTTTGGCATACATATTTCCTAAACCAAATTGCGCCGCGGCATAATTTTTTTCTGCGGCTTTTTTAAAGAGCTTGAAGGCACGCTCATTTTCTTCGGCTTGGTCTAAAATATATGCGAGTGTTGTTTGGGATGGTGCATAACCTGATTTAGCGGAGTTTTCCAAATGTAACATGGCTTGAATTAAATTACCCTGTCGATAGGCTTTGATACCCTTTGTATGTTCTTGCAGATATTCGGGTTTGCTGTCGGCAAAGCATAAACTAGAAAATAACATTAAATAACTTAAAAGGTAAAAGTGATTAAATTTTTTCATCAACATTGGTATCCATCTTATATGTGCTAAGTTCTTTTTTGTTTAGGTAAAGTGATTTTAATATTGTAATTTGTTTATTGCTGCTCCAGCGGTGATAACCTGTTAAACGTTTAATAATAATACCATCGGGGGAGATGACAAAAGTCTCTGGATAGGCTTGAATGTTTAATTTTTTCATGGCTAAAATTTGTTTAGGATCGTTAAGGTTACTAAAATAAATTTTATGTTGCAGTAAGAATTCTTGCATTAAATTTTTATCTTCATCAACAGAAATGCCAATAATAATAAATTTGTTTTTATCAAGTTGTTCACTTAGATTTTGCAGGTCGGGCATTTCTTTTCGACACGGGATACACCAAGTAGCCCAGAAATTAATGAGTAAAAATTTAGCCTTTATATCGATGGTTTTATTATTTTGAGTCATTAATTGCTGTAATGTTGACATGGGGAAGGCTTTACCCGCTATGAATTCATTTCTATTACAGGCATTTAAAATAAATACAGAAAGTAACAGCAGAATAGATTGAATTAGTGGTTTTATACTTTGCATAAAATTACCATATTTTATATGGGGCTGTAGTTTCATTTTTGTTTAAACTGTGAGTTTGATTCGAGTGGATAAAAGGCTTCTGATATATAACTAATAAGCTGGTCAATCTGTTTCTTGCTTAATACATTTTTCCAAGCGGGCATTGAGCTATTCTTAATACCATTTTGTATTCGTAATTGTAATTTTTCCCGAGTCATGTTTTTCATGAATTTTTCTTGTCGTAAGTCACGTGGGTTTGGTTCCAGAAAACTACCAATCCAGTTTTGTCCGCTGCCATCGGCCGCATGGCAAAATGCACAGTTTTTTAACCAAATTATTTTACCGCTGCTGGCTGAGATAGATAATTGTTTTGTTTTAGGGGAAATATCATGTTTTGCATAAACACTAGCACTACTGAGTAGATCTATTTTAGTGTGTGAGTAGTTATTTCTGGGATAGGAAATTGATTGTTTTTTCCAAATATCTCCTTCATTAATAACATTGGCACGGTCATGACAACTAATACAACTACTTAAATATAATTTTTTACCGCTAATGAGCTCTGGCGTGAGTTGAGTCCAAGCAGTATCCAAGGCAATATCACCTTTTGCAAAAGGGAATGCCAGTGCATAACGCTGGTGGTTCGGCCAACCATTTTTATTTGTATGATACTGGCTGTTGCTTTGTTTGTTCTTCATAAATTCTAAGCGAATAAAGTCTACCACGGCACGTATTTCGTTTGCATTTAATACTCTGGAAAACGCTGTCATGGCAGTGTTTACTTTACCGTGAGTGACTGCATTGAGCATTTTTTGTCGGGATAGTTTTTTTAAATTTATCTGTTTGAAATTTAGTGGTGCTGGATATACATAACTGGAGGTAAGTGTCTTTGCATCACCTGAATAACCATGACAAAAGTAACAACGATAATTATAAATAGCTCGCCCTTGCTCGTGGTATTGAGCATTACTGCTTTGTGCTTGGGCAGTTATCGGGATTAAAAAAAATATAACGCACAATATCATTAGCGCCATAGACCATAATGCTCGGAGCCACGAAAAAATTATTCCAAGGTTTGCTAGGAAAAACGCTTGATTATTTTTCTTGAATAAATTTCTTAAAAACATATTTACTAACATCTGCAAGTTGTTGCTTATTTAAAACGGTTTGCCAAGCTGGCATTTCGCTGCGTAACTTGCCTTTTTTTATTGCTTGGTAAAGTGTTGGAAGATTAAGACTGGCTCGAGACGCAGGGTGTAAAAAGTTTCTTGGTTTTGGGTTAATGAAATAAGCTCGAGGACCACGACCATCACCTTCAATGCCATGACAGGCAGTGCAGTTAAACTGGTAAAGTGCAGCACCACGATTAAAATCGCCTTTGAACTTATTCGGTAATGCCAGCGTCATATCGGCTTTGGTATTTTTTACCATTGCTGGTGATGAGGCTTGGTTATTGTGACCGATAATTTTTTTGTCGCTCATAAACGTGTTGATAATATAATTAACTACTGTTGCAATCTGCGCGTCTGTTAAGCGTCCTTTCCAGGCTGTCATTGCAGTCTCTGGGCGGCCATAAGCAACAGACTTAATCATTCTGTTTAGGTTTAGTTGAGTTTGTTTTTTTGTATTGGTAAAGTCTACAGGTCTAGGACGTAAACCGGCCGTTGCCCAGACAGCACCCTTGCCCGTATCACCATGACAGACCGAACAATAATCAGCATAGATTCGGCTACCTTGTGTTGCACTAGTTACGGTGGATGAACGTAAAAAATTTTGTTGAATGTATTTTGCTAGGGACTTTATTTGTAAATCAGAAAGAGTTGCTTTCCAGGCTACCATTGCCGTTCCGGGTACGCCGGTCTTAATAGCGTGTATTATTCGTTTTTGGTTTAATTCAATAGCCGATTTAGGACTGGTGAAATCACGTGGTGGTGGCACAAGACCTTGTTTTGCATGGCTATTACCATCACCCCGATCACCGTGACAAACGGAACAATAATGTTGGTAGAGTTTGGCTGGATCAATGCTAGTAATATTTGCTGCATTTACAATTAATTGCTTGCTCGCAAGTAAGTTGATAATTAATAACAGGATTAAGCGCGTCCATTTATTATATCTTATTGGTGATAGCTGCAATCGTAAATTACTTAGTAAGGTAGTTTTATGTATTTTATAGTTTAAGCGCATTAAGCTGCCTATATTATCATCAAAATTTTAAATTGAATATCATGCTACTGTTTTGTCAATTACTGGTTAAATGACGCAGCAATTATAATCTCAAAAATGTATACTGCTATTGTGCTTGTATTGTACTGGCAATTGAATTTAATGGCTTGTATTAAAACGATTCCATTTTAGTGGTAGAGATATGTTAGAAAAAAACTATAGTAATTTTAAAGCAATTCATTTTTTTTCAACAGCATTGGTTTTGATTGCACTTGTTACAATTAGTGCTTGTGGCAGTAAACCAGTGTTGCCAGAAATCGAAAAACCAGTATACCCGCCAGCACCAAATGAAGCACGTTTATATTTTCAGCAAAGTCTATTGAGTAGTGCCGATGTTGAGCAAGAAGATAATAATGCTTCTTTTAAACGCATTCTAACCGGGCAAGTCCGAACCGGAGTTGGTATGGGCAAGCCTTTTGGAGTGGCGGTGCATAAAGGCCGAGTATTTGTGTCGGATACTTTACGACGTATGGTAATGGTTTTTGATAAACCAGCAGCAAAATATTTTGAAATAGGAACCAGTACTCCGGGAGAGTTGTTTAAACCCATGGGCTTGGATGTTGATTCAAATGGAAATTTATATGTGTGTGATGCGAGCATGAAACATGTTTTAGTTTATAATCGTGATGGAAAATATTTACGTACTATCGGTAAGCCCGAGTATTTTAGTCGGCCAGCAGGTTTAACGGTTAATCCTCAGGGCACAAAAGTTTTTGTTGTAGATACCGGTGGCGTAAAAAGTGATAAGCATCGTATTGTGGTGTTTGATGCACAGACTGGAACATTTTTATATACTATTTCAAAACGCGGTAGTGCTGCTGGTGAATTAAATTTACCAAGGGAAGCAACTATTGCTGCTGATGGTAATTTATATGTTGTTGATGGTGGTAACTTTCGTATTCAGGTTTTCACTCAAGAAGGTAAGTACTTGCGTACTTTTGGTAGCATCGGTCGGCGTAGTGGTCAGTTCTCCCGACCAAAGGGTATTGGCTCTGATAAGCGTGGTAATATTTATATTGTTGATACTGCTTTTGGTAATTTTCAAATATTTAATCCTAAAGGTCAGTTATTACTTGATGTTGGCAGTCGTAATAGTCAGCCAGGCCCAGGACATTTTATGTTGCCTGCTGGGCTGACGGTAGATGAAGATGGTCGTGTTTATATGGTGGATCAATATTTCAAAAAGGTCGATATATTCCGTCCAGCTGTTATCACCGAGCAGCAAGGTTATTTTAGTTTGCACTAAATTAAATAAATAAAATTAAGTACTTACGTATAAGTAATGCTTAAAGTGTCGACTCTAACCATTTAAACCACACCAAATAATTTGATTGTTAAATTAACAAGAGATGATTGAGATCAACTTTACTTCAAGTCATCTCGATTAATTGAATCAATTTTTATAATGTTATAGTAGTATCTGCGTATATAATAAAAAGCTAATAAATGGATTACTATGACAACTCAATATCCTCAATACCTAAGTATCGCGTTAATGAAGTTTATTTTACTGCTTACAATGCTACTAAATGGTGTTTTAGTACATGCTGCCATATCCAACACGTCGCATAATTTGGGTACTACTGGAATTGGTAAAAATACTTATAGTGGAACAGCAGAAATATGCGTGTTTTGCCATACTCCGCACGGCGGCGATAATTCTGCATCTGTGCCATTATGGAATAAAACCCTAGCAGCTCCAGCCTCCTATACCACGTATGATAGTTTAGGTACCAGCAGTCTTGATGGTGCAACTGCTCCTGTTGGTTCAGTATCTATAGCCTGTCTATCTTGTCACGATGGAACACAAGCAATGGATTCCGTATTAAATGCACCAGGATCAGGTGCCATTGTTCCATCCTATACCGCCGGTGTTTGGACTGGTAATTCCAGCCCACAAGGCATTGCATTAATTGGACAAGACTTATCGAATGATCATCCTGTTGGTATTCAATATGGTGGTGGTGGCATCACAGCAAATGCACCCGCAGCAGGCACTAATGATACAGATTTTATTGCCCCCAATAGCGCAACGATTAATGGTAATACCATCTGGTGGGTTGATACTGAACTAACACCAAACGGCACTCGCCAGAAAACAGATATGCAACTTTATACCCGCTCGATCGCAGCGATTGATGGTGGAGCCACTCAGCCATTTGTTGAGTGTGCCAGTTGTCATGATCCACATACTGAAAACAGTACATTCCTACGCGTCTCAAATGCAGGCAGTGCACTTTGTTTGGCCTGTCACACTAAGTAATGTATGGATAATGAAATACCGTAATTAGTTTCGCTCACTAACCGTGTACTAATAACCACGTTGAGTGAGTTAATTAAAGTGCTTACCAAGGTATTAAAGATATGGAAGTTATACAGTTAAAAAAAATCTTTACGATTTTGTCAGTAATATTGTTATCACTAATGTTAATAAATACTGTTGTAGCAAGTGTTGAAAACAAACATAGTGAACCGGTAGTTAGTACTAAAGTATTTGCCCGTATTAATCAGCGTGTTATTAGTTATGATGAATTTAAGCAAATTTTTACTCAGGCTGTTCGTTATAAGTATTATCACGGTAAAGTACCGCAGAAAGAATTACAACGTTTTCAACGGCAAGTAGGCAAAGACATTGTTGAACAAGAATTAGTGTATCAGCAGGCGAGAACTATAGGTTTAAAACCTGAAACAAAAAAGATTCAAGCAGGATTTTCTGAGTACAATAAAAAATATCTCAATAATAATGAGTGGAAAAAGCAAAAAGAAAAAAATTTATTACAGTTGGTGCAGAGATTAGAACGTCAAAATTTAATTGAACAAATGCTTTATAAAGTAAAAGACATCAGTAAACCGGATTTAGAATCAATAAAAGTTTATTATAAAAAATATCCCGAGAAGTTTACCGAACCGAAACGTATTTGGCTGTCATTAATATTGTTATCGGTTAAACCATCATCTTCTGAAAAAATTTGGCAAGATGCAATTAAAACGGCAAATGAATTTATTGGCAAAATTAAGCAAGGTGATGATTTTTCTTTAATAGCAAAAAACTATTCAGCACATATTAGTGCAGCTAATGGTGGTGACTTGGGATACCTGCATCAGGGAATGCTTGAAGGTGCCGCTCAAAAAGCAGTCCAAAATTTAAAAAAATCGGAGTTGAGTCAGGCTGTTCGAGTGCTAGAAGGAATTTCAATATTTAGGATAAATGATATACAACATAAAAAACTAAAACCTTTTACTAGCGTTAAATTACGAGCCTCTGAATTACTCTATCGTAATTTACAAAAACAAGCATGGAGCAAATATTTAAGAAAGCTTAAAAAAACGGCTGATATATACTTAAATGAAAAATTATATACCTTGCTTGATAATGAAATAGCTAAACATTGATTGAAAAGTAATTGTGTATACAGAGCGATTTTTAAGTTCATGGAAAATAAAATTTTTCATTGTGATTATGAGTATGAATAACCAAAATATTAATGAAGCTAAGGCTGCTCCAGTTCGGGTTTGGGGCGATTTAACGGCAGTATATCGGGAACGTGATTTTAATGCGGGTTCCGATAAAGCTACCGACACCTTATTTGTATCAACCGTGAATGCCAGTAGCTATATTTGGCAGCCATGGTTTGCGTTAGTTGATGGTAATATTTCAGTAACATCAGATAACAGAGAGAACAGTGATCAAGTTAATGTTAATAATAAATACCTGCGTGGTAAGTTGCGCTTAAATTTTTTTCCTAGTAGTCGATTTCCATTATTATTATATGCAGAAAAAACCAGTAATGAACGTTATGACGAATTATTTGCCAGAAATATTGTTAATACAGTTATAGGAGTACGTCAGCAATATATTAGTTTAGATGGTCGACAATACTATAGTGCTAAAGTTGAACGTACCGAACGAGAAGATATAGCGCAAGAGAGCTTTACTAATGAATTATTAGATTTAAAAGCACGCTATAAAATGAATAATTCAATTTTATACGCTAATGTTGATTATAGTAAAATTGAAAAACCTACTCGAGATGATGCCGTTAATTATGCGATAACTGCTCGACATTCTTATGCCAATAAAAGTAATTTAACACTGGAAAACACTGTGTCTACTACACAAAGTCACAGTGATTTTATTACAAATTCAAGTGACAGTCGTAATGATCAATTGTCAAGTTTTTTATTATGGCGTCCAGAAAAAAACTCAAACCTAAATATAACGGCCAGCCTGCGGGTATCGGATTTAGAACAAAAATATCAGCAATATGATTTGAATTTAACACCCAATACAGCCAAACAAAACCAGAGGGCTACCATTAATATAAATCAAGGTTTGATATATAATTATTCGCCTCGAATTACCTTTACTGAATCATTAAATGGAACTCAGCTGACAAGTGATACTTCAGAACAATTTATTGGTTCGGAGTCAGTGGGGGCTACCTATAATTCAGGTTCAATTGATAATGTCATTGGATTTTATAATTGGTATGCTTCGACAAATTTAAATCGTCAACATGGTAATAGTATGGCAACAGAAAAGTTTTTTAAGAACCAGTTAGGCCATTCTTTATCAAAAGAAATTTCTATCACTAATAAGGTTAAAGTACAGTCTACATTTAATCAATCAATTGTCTATGACTTAAAAAGCAGTAGAGAAGATTCCAGCTTGTTAAATCATTCTGTTACGGCTAGTTGGTCAGATTCAAATTTTTTTAACAGCTCATCACTTCGTTTTATATTTACTGATATTCGTAATATGAGTTTTGAAGATAGTTCATTTCAGTTAATTAATTTACAATATTTTCATAATTATAGATTAAGTAGGAATACATTTTTTATTGCAAATATTACCTTGCAAAAAAGTCAAAATACGACAGATCAAAAAACTACAAACACACAATATACTAATGGTCAATTAAGTTATAATAATAGCCATTTTATTAATGTATTAGGTTTAAGTTTTAAATCAGAATTACGAATTAGCAACAAAGTTAACGATGGTGAAGAATTAACATCAACACGTTATGGCGCATATCGAGATAATATCTGGCGTAATGAAATTGTTTATCGTATTGGCTTACTCGAATCTCGTGCTAGTCTGGACTATGTAAAAAATGCCAACCAGTATGATCGTGTATTAAAGTTTCAAATAACAAGAAGGTTTGGAGATTTATAATCCTTTAGTTTTTAAAGGTGTTGGAGAAAATATATGAAAATTAAAACTTTGGTTTTGCTCTTGGTTTCATCAATGGTTATGTTCTATTCAGTTAGCGCTAATGCCGAATATGGTGATGTTGTTATCAATAATTATTCAGATGAAGCCGGTATGCGGCCAGTTATATTTCCGCATTGGTTTCATCGAATACGTTTTCGCTGCAAAGTATGTCATGCTGATCTTGGTTTTGAGTTTAAGGCCGGTGGCAACAAAATAAATATGCTAAAAATTATTGACGGCGAATATTGTGGTGCTTGCCACAATGGTGAAGTAGCATGGTCGGTGGAAAACTGTATTTTGTGTCATTCTGCAAAACCCGGTACAGCTACTCAGGTTCATGAAAGTACTATATCGAAGTTGCTAACTACGGCGAAAAAAAATAAATCAAAAAAATCTACAATAAAAAAAGGAGGTAATAAAAAATGAAAATAGAAGTATTAAATACAGTTAAAGCACCTTATTTTCTTTTAATCTTATTGTCTTTTTTGTTTTCACAAATTGGTTTTTCTGCAGAATTGAAGTCAGGTAAACAAGTGTACGATACTGTCTGCCTTGGTTGCCATGGAACCGGTGTGCTGAGTTCACCTAAATTTGGCTCTAAAGCAGACTGGAAAAAAGTAGAGGCAAAGGGTTTTAAGGTGCTTCAAAAAAATGCCATTAATGGTTATAAAAATATGCCCGCGAAAGGTGGTAACGCAGGTTTAAAAAATGAAGAAATTAAGCGTGCTATTGCATATATATTAAGTAAATCTGGCTTTAAAAAATACGCAACACAGGCGGGAAAAAGTACCGTTAAAAAGAAAACAAAAAAATCCAAAAAATTAAAAGTAACAACTAAATCCAAGTCGTATAAAAATATAAATCGGTTTAACCGGTTAATGAAACCGGCTTCTGAGTGGAACCCACCACCGATGAGTGATGGTATTCATGATGCAAGCAACCCAGGGACTGAAATGTTACAAACTCCAAAATCAGCATTTGAGTCTTTGCCTAAGTCAAAGTCAGGTAACCGTGTTGACTGGGTAAAGTCGTTATCCAAAGGTGATATTGCACCGCGTAATGATCGTCTCGATCCTAATGTACAGCCTGTTATAATGGATTTGAATATAGTACGGGAAGTTAAAGGTTCGATGCCTAATGTTGTATACCCTCATAAACAACATACTCAGTGGTTAGATTGTTCTAATTGTCATCCTGCGATATTTATTCCACAAAAAGGAGCCAATCAAATTAGCATGGCAGCTATTTTACTGGGACAAAAGTGCGGTGTTTGTCATGGCAAGGTTGCTTTTCCGGTATCAGAATGTCGTCGATGTCATTCACAGAAAAAATCGTCTAAAACGGCTAAAAAATAATATTATGATATGAATTATTTAAGTGCTTATTTTTTGGTGTTATTAATAATTACTGGTTCCTCAAATATTGTTGGAGCTGAAGATATGCTTGATATTTTTTCTGAAGATATTAAGGGTGAAAATAAGCAACTGAGTCTTAAATATAGAATGGCAAGTTATTTAATTCATCATTCACCAATTAGGCGTCGCATTAAATTAAGTAATAATAAAGATCTTAAATCCTTATTTGATGCTGCTAAGTTTAATTTTGGTTTGGTTGAAACCAAGATAAATGAGAAAAAATGGATTGAAGCGAACGCAATCATTGATTCGGTGATAAGAGATTTATCCAATATTTCAAGAATGCTTAATCAGAAAAAAATTGAACGTGATAAATATACAGAAAATGTAAAAAAAGTAAATTCTTTTACTATGCCAGAATGGACTGATTTATCTAATGAAGAAGTTGAGTTTTTAAAGCTTAACCTGAAAAAAATTGAGAGTTTAGTTAAACAGTCTGCAAACGCTGCTAAAAATGAAAATTATTTGATAGCAAGTAATTTTTTAGATCAAGCTTACAAGTTAAAATCTCAGCTATTAATGACGTTGAAACACGAGAGTACAGTAGTTTACGATTTATTCTTCGATTCCCCGGAAGAAGAATTCAGTTATATGTTAAAGCGTAGCACTCATTACTTGGAGTTAGTTAATAACTTGTTAAAGAATAATCAATTTAATAAGGCGAAAATGAATTTAATTACAGTTTATGTTGAAGAAGCTGAAGCTGGAATTGAAAAAGCGTTAATGATGGAAAAAGATAAACAACATGAAAGTGCAGTTATTGTTTTAGATAAGTCAATAAAAAATTTATCTGGAACGTTAAAAATTATGGGAGTTAGACCTTAGTCTAAAATTATTATGTTTGGTTCAAATATTTATGTAGTTGTATTAATTTTTATTTTTAGTTTTTATAGTCAAGCTAGTGTATTGGCTAAAATATCAGAAGATCCACGTGGTGCATTTATCAGTAAGTTAATTAATGAGTCATCAGGTTCAAAGCAGGTTAAAAAAAGCAATAATCCCGATGTTAAGAAAATATACCAACAAGCTAAAGATTTATTAGATGATGCCAGTGAGCAATTTACTTTGGGCAATATCAAACAAGGCTCATTATTATTGGATAAATCGGCTAAAAAAATGTTTAGTGCTATTCGTTTAGCGCGTCCTCAGAAATTGGGTACGGTTAAGAAAAAGCACGATTATGATAATCGTAAAAAAACCGTCTATGCTCTTAGAAAAGCTTTAAATCGGATAAATACTGGTAAAAATACCGATGAGCAAAAGAAAATCAATGCGCAGTTGGATAAAATCTTGGCGATGTCTGCAAGCTTAGAGCAATTAGGAAAATATAGCTCAGCAAAAATTGAATTAGATAAGGCTTATGCTTTATTACAGTCATCAATTGAACTTGTACGTGGTGGTCAAACGCTTGTTAGAAGTTTAAATTTTGCGACACCGGAAGATGAATATAAGTATGAATTAGACAGATATAACACACACAAAATGTTGATAAAATTATTATTGGGTGAAAAAAATAATTCTGACTATGTTCAAAAAGCAGTATTAAAATTTACGACTCAAGCTACTTTACTTAAAAAACAGGCAGAAACGGCTGCTATTGATAAGCAGTTTAAAGAAGCGATTAGTTTACTTGAAAAGTCAACTAAACAGCTTGTGCGTGCCATTCGTAGTGCTGGCGTTTATATTCCTGGTTAATATTATTTTATGAAAAATAAATATCTAATAGCTTTTTTTCTAATTTCATTTAGTGGTTTTTTGTTTGCGGCAAAACAAACTTGGAAACTACTAAAAGAAGATGGTTTGCATGACCCTGAAAATATAGCTATTACATTATTGCAGGAGCCTAGTGAGGCATTGTTGCAATTACCGCCAGATACTACCGGTAATATGGTATTATGGGTAACTGCGTTAAGAGAAAATTATATAAGTCCCAGAAGCAATATCTATCCTGATACAAAGGTTGAAGTATTGGATATGGACATTATTTTGGAAAATACCGGTGAAATGCCGATGGTTCGTTTCCCCCACAAAGCTCATACCGAATGGTTGGATTGCAGTAATTGCCATGATAGTATTTTTAAGAAAAAAGTTGGTGCTAATCCTATTAATATGTTTGCTATTTTAAATGGTCGTTATTGTGGTCGTTGTCATGGCGCGGTTTCTTTTCCATTAACGGAGTGTTTACGTTGTCATAGCGTGCCGCGAAATACCTTTAAAGGAAAGGTTGGTGCGCAACCTGAGCGAAAGTAATTTTCCATTTATGAAATATATTATGCATAGAGCATGTTTAACTAGGCGTATACTTTCTAAGTTTGTTTATGTAATATTTATGCTGACATTAAGTTACACATTTACTGTGCCAGCAATGGCTGAATATGCGGATGTTATCTTAAATCGACATTCCGAAATAAATGATATGCGACCTGTCATTTTTCCACATTGGTTTCACCGTATGCGTTTTCGGTGTAAGGTTTGTCATTTTGAACTTGGCTTTAAAATGCGCGCAGGTAGTAATGATATTAATATGTTAGATATATTGGATGGTATGTATTGTGGAATGTGTCATAATGGCCAAATTGCTTGGTCTATTGAAAATTGCAACTTATGCCATTCAGGTAAGCCGGGTTTAAAAAGTGGTATCACCGGCAGCAACCAAACATCAGGACCTGGGCGGTGGTGAGTTATTCTAAGGTAAAATTATTTGCTATTATTCTTATAGCAATATTATTATTAAATTCTTGTTCGACAACTTCCGAAAAGTTATTATTTTCAATGCCGTCACATGCGGTATTTAATCCGGCTTTAAACAACCAAAATGTCTGGCCGCGAGCGCCATTAGTTGCGCGCTATTTGTATATTGGTGATCTTCGAGGTGAGTCAAATAAGTCTCAGGATAAGCAAAAAGTTAGCGGTATTTTATCACGTTTTTTTTCGGCAATTGCGGGGCTTGATAGTTCTAGCCGAGATAACATTGATTTAATGCGACCGCAACAGGGAGTGGTTGATAATAATGGTCGAGTTTATATTGTTGATGCCGGTCGTCGAGCGGTATTTTCCTTTGACGAAAAAAAGTCTGAATTTTTTATTTGGGACGAGATAAATTCTGGTTTGCCTTTTAAAAGTCCAGTTGGAATTGCTATTGTCGAAGATCTTATTATGGTAACCGATTCAGCTGCCGCTAAAATTTTTGTACTAAACACTAAGGGACAGTTATTAAGTAGCTTTGGTGATAAAAATTTAAAACGTCCAACGGGCATTGTCTATGATAAAAATACAAAACGTATTTTTGTATCGGATACCGCAAATAATAATATTAAAATTTATAATATCAAAGGGGTGTTATTAGAAACTTTTGGTCAACGTGGTTCTGCTTTAGGTGATTTTAACCGGCCAACATTTTTAAGTTTTAAAAAAAATAAATTATACGTTGCGGACTCGTTAAATGCGCGTATTCAAATTTTTAATTCTGATGGTGAAGTAATTAACAGTATAGGAAAGCGTGGTTTGTATATTGGTAATTTTTCGCGCCCTAAGGGTATCGCCGTTGATTCACACGGTAATATTTATGTTACTGAGAGTTTTTATGATTACTTATTGGTATTTAATCCTGCCGGTGAGTTATTATTGTCCATTGGTGGTTCGGGACAACAGGCTGGACAATTCTCACAGCCAACAGCGGTTTGGGTTGATGATTCTGATCGCGTCTTTGTTTCGGATATGCTCAATGGTCGGGTATCTATATTTCAGTATTTAGGTGGAACTTAATTGATGCGTATTGTTAAAAAATCAAGAATTCAGTTTTATGGTTTACTCAGCATAATTAGTTTGTTGTTGTTTTTAGGAGGCTCGGCCGCTGTTATTGCTGCTCGTGTATCGGATATTGCCAGTACTAAACATAATTTTTCAACGTCGAGTACTGGCACGGTTAAGGCCACGAGTGAAACTCAGGTTTGTGTATTTTGTCATACTCCGCATCATGCTGAAAATATTCCAGCGGCACCTTTGTGGAACCGTAAGGCTTCAGGAGCAACTTATACGCCTTATACATCCAGTTCTATTAATGCCAATGATATAAGTGCTACTCCGGGTGGAAGTTCAAAATTATGTTTATCGTGTCATGATGGCACGATTGCGCTAGGGTCAGTTAATGTTGCTAATGCTCAAGCGAATGTTACGATTGATTTACAAGGTACTGGTGCTGGTGGAGTGATACCATCCGGTAGCGGTGATAGCAGTGGTTTTACACGTAAGTTGGGTGTTGATTTAAGTAATGATCATCCTATTTCGTTTACTTATAATAGTAATTTGGCAACTGCTGATGGTGAGTTACGGGATCCTGCCGTTGAAGATTTTATTGGAAATCGAACTGTTGGTAATACTCCTTTAGTTCCCTTAGAAAAAGACAAAGTGCAATGTACTAGTTGTCATGATCCTCATATCCGTGATAGTGATCCGGCTAAAAATGTTAAATTTTTACGTCTAAATCGTTTTCAAGAAGGTCTACCCTCTGGTGGAAATTTTAATGCGGGCACTGATATTATTTGTCTGTCATGTCATAACAAGTTAGCTCAGGTTTGGTCTAGCTCGGCTCATGCCAATCCGGTCGTTGCAAATGAAAGCTATAGTGTTACCGCAGCTAATCAACGTGAGTTTCCAGTTAATTTGCCGGTGTGGCAAGCCGCTTGTTTGAATTGTCATGATACTCATACCGTACAAGGTTCACGTCGTTTGCTGAGGGAAGGAACCGATAGTTTATCAAGTCCTAAAACCGGTGGTAATGCGGCTCAAGAGCAGACTTGTTATAGCTGTCACTCTCTTGATGGTGGGGTCTTAAATAGTCAAGGCGGGGCGGGTTCTGAAGTGCCTGATATAAAAACTGATTTTACTACCAGTCTAACGCACATGCCGATTACTACCAGTGATCAACGATTAACGAGTGAAACGCATGACATTCAAAATGCTGATTTACTAGAATCTAAAAATAAACTAAACAATAGTAATCGCCATGTTGAGTGTACTGATTGTCATAATCCTCATCGGCTCACAAGAAATCGCTTGTTTAATAATACCGGAGATACTTTAGCAGGAACTCATAATCATACGCCTGCGCATAGCAATATTGCCTCGGGGGTGTTGCGTGGTTCTTGGGGAATTGAACCGACTTATGGTTCAGACGTTTTTGATCCGGGTAATTTGCCGTTGCTCTATACCGTTAAATCAGGTGATGGTGGTGATGGTGCTAACCCAGCCGTAACAAATGATTATGTTACTCGAGAATATCAAATTTGCTTAAAATGTCATTCTGATTTTGCTTATGGCACAACACCACCATTTTTAGGTGATACCGGTGGTAATACACCTTTTTCACAAAGTAATGGCGTCAGTCGATATACCAATCAAGCCATGGAAATTCAGGCACCAATTGGCCACATTGGAGAAGGTACCAGTACTACCGCTTCGGGTTCTGCCGTTGCATATGCTAATAATAATCATCGTTCGTGGCATCCTATTATGGCTAAGACGGGGCGAACCTTAGCTGAAAGAGTGAGTGCCGATGCAACAAATTGGTTAGCACCTTGGAATAATGCTGCTGATATTGGTAATCAAACAATGTATTGCTCTGATTGTCACGGCTCGGATACTGCTGCTGGAACAGTTGTGCCAAACGGTGGAGAAAATGGTCAGCCTTGGGGACCTCATGGATCAAGTAATAATTTTATTTTAAAAGGGAACTGGAGTTCTACGACTGGAACGACTGGAACGGGTAGCCCGAATGATCTGTGTTTTAAATGTCATAATTACACTGATTATGCAACATCCAGTAATAATAGCGCAACGACAGGTTATTGTTGTGGCGGAGGCGGAGGCGGAGGCGGAGGTGGCGGTGGTGGTATGAGTAATAACTTACATGCCTTTCATGCTGGTCGACTTGGTCGTCTTCGATGTAACTGGTGTCATGTTGCTGTTCCACATGGCTGGAAAAACAAGTCATTGCTGGTTAACTTAAATGATGTCGGCCCAGAAGCTGGTTTTGCTGGCAGCGGAAATGAAGTCTCTAATAATGGTGGTTATAGCAATGGGCCTTATTATAATAATGCCATGTTAAAAATTGTTAATTTTGCAACTAGCGGCAATTGGTCTCCATCTAACTGTGGCTCGGCTAGTGGCGCGACAGGTGTTCGTTGGATGACGACCACTTGTCGAAACCCGCCTTAATATTGAATGGCTCTAGTGTTGTTTTAGTGAAGTGTGATTGATGAAAAATGGTTTAATTGAAAATTTTGGTAAAGTTACTCAAGCTGCGCTAGCGTCAAACAGATTAAATTTAAGTTTACTGATAGTGTTGTTTTTTGCTGTTATTTTATATCAGCAAATGACGACAGCTTACCGTTTGGTTATTTTATTAATACCGGTAGCATTGCTAATGTTAAAGTTTATTTTAGCATTAGTATTACGAAAAATTGTCATAAGCAATCCTGTATTATTGATCTTTCACATGGCTTTGTTCGCATTAGTGAGTTTAGCTATTGTAGGACAGTTTACTTATTTGAAAGCAACGCTGGAACTCAGCACGCAAGAAGAATTTAATGGTCGGCTTGAAAATATTGATGCTGGTCCTTGGCATAATTACCAGTTGGATAAAGTAAAGTTTACAAATCTTGGTTTTAGCATTAACTATCATAAAGGAATTATGAGGGATAGCACTCGCAACCGTATTCAATTGGGCAAGCAAATAGTTGAAATTGGCGACCATGTGCCGCTGGTAATAGGGCATTACCGTTTTTATACCACACACAATAAAGGTTATGCACCGTTATTTCGTTGGATTCCTGCTGATGGCAGTGCTGTGCAACTTGGAAATATTCATTTGCCGGCTTACCCTATTCATGAATATCAACAGGCCAAAGAATGGACTTTGCCGCAAACACAACAAAAAATTTGGACGATGTTGGTTATTGAAGAAGATTTATTACCAGAAGATAGAGATTTTAATTTTCGAGTATCGTATAAGCATCATTTAATTATTCGTATTGCGGGACAACGCTATGTGTTACGTCAAGGTGATGAAATTAAATTACCCGAAGGCATTTTGCGTTATGATTCTTTAGTCAGTTGGATGGGCTACACTGTTGATTATGATTGGACTCGTCCATGGTTATTTGCTGCGAGTTTAATTGCGTTGCTTAGCCTGTTTTTTTATTATTTTGCTCGACTTAAAAATTAAAGCTTAACTGGATAATAATATTAATTTTTGTAGCTTGGGTAATTAAGCTTACCCAAGCGATGCTAATAGCGATATGAGTTTAATTTTATCGAGTAAAAAACTGTTGGCGAAAGGTTACTTTTAGTGGTTTTTCTTTACCATCAACTTTGATGTCAACCGAGAAATCCAGTGTTTCTCTATTGCTAACGGAAAAGTCGCTGATATAATAGATGGCTTTGCCTTCTTTTATTTCTTTCATACTTAAACTTTTTAGCTGGCCGGTTAAGTTACTGGCTGTTCCTGAGACTGCGGCGGTGACTGCCGTGTTTGTTTCATTTTTCTTTTGTACAGATATGTTGATCATGCCTCGGTTGCGGCTTCGTCGAATTTGATACTGTTTTGCAGTCTCGGCTTGTAGTATATCCGTGGTAAATGCATTGTAGTGAACAATATAATCGCCATAATCTTTTGATTTATCGGCATAAACGAGGTTGCTTGATATTGTTAGCAATAGCGTAGCGATGAATGTTAGTACATTATTATTTTTTAAAATCATAACTTACTCCTTCTGGGAACTCCCACACAGTTTAAATTATAGACCAAATATTGGGTTTAATCCTAAGCTGTTATTGTTGTTGGATGCGATATAATGCGATTTGTCCCATTAAATTGGGGAATAAATTAATTAAAAAGTGATTAATGTGTTGGTTATCGGCTACCGTGCGATGTAGAATTTTGATGGATTTTTCCTGACACAGATCTTCAAAGTTACTCAAGGTACATAAGTGAATGTTGGGTGTGTCGTACCATTGGTGTGATAGGCTTGGGGTGACAGGCATACGACCGAGCATAATTTGCAGGCGACACGACCAGTAACCAAAATTAGGAAAAGTGACTATGCCTTCGCGGCCAATGCGTAACATTTCATCGAGTAATTTATCGGGATGTTGAATCGCCTGTAATGTTTGTGTCATGATGACATAATCAAACGAGTTGTTATCGAAGTCGGTTAAGCCCTTAAACTAGCATTAAGATTGGTTTGGATGACATTTACGCCATTTTCAATACACTTAACGATATTATCATTATCGATCTCAAGACCATAACCGGTGACATTAAGATTGTCTTGTAAGTATTTTAATAAAGTGCCATCACCACAACCTAAATCCAATACTCGTGAATCGGGTTTAATCCATTTTATAATGGCCTTGATTTCAGGGCGCAGTGTTATGTCTTTACTGGTCATTAGCGACATTATTCATATAGGCGTTAAAGACATTGTAATAATGTGTAATTGGCATTAGAAATGCGTCGTGTCCTTGGTTGGCTTCAATTTCGGTATAACTGACATCAATATTTCTATCGAGTAGTGCCTTCACAATTTCTCTGGAGCGTTCTGGTGAAAAACGCCAATCACTGGTGAAGGCGGCAATAAAGAATTTTGCTTTAGTTTTGGCCAGTGCATCTGATAAATTATTATCAAATTCGCTAGCAGGATCAAAATAATCTAGCGCTTTTGTCATTAGTAGGTAAGTATTCGCATCGAAACGTTCTGCAAATGATTTCCCTTGATAGCGTAAGTAACTTTCGACTTGAAATTCGGCATCATAGCCATAGGTTAGACTGCCATCGCGTAGTTCACGACCAAATTTTTTACCCATGGCGGTATCGGATAGATAGGTAATATGACCCAACATGCGAGCCAACATTATGCCATTGCGTGGGATAGTATTGTGCTCGTAATAATGACCTTCGTGAAAATTTGGATCAGACATGATAGATTGTCGTGCGACTTCATTAAAGGCAATATTTTGTGCCGATAGCTTGGGTGCTGCGGCAATAACAGCACAATGACGTAAGTCATCCGGAAAACTAATTGCCCATTGTAAGGCTTGCATGCCACCAAGGCTGCCACCTACCACAGCGGCCCATTGTGAGATTTTTAATTTATCCATTAATTGTTTTTGGCTATGTACCCAGTCGAGAACTGTGACCAGTGGAAAGTCGGGGCCAAAAGGTTTGTTGGTTTTTGGGTTGGTGTGCATTGGGCCGGTTGAACCATTACAACCGCCAATGTTATTAGAGCATACAACAAAAAATTTTGTGGTATCAATTGGTTTACCGGGGCCGATGTAGCTGTCCCACCAACCGGATTTTTTATCGGTTTGTGTGTATTTTCCTGCAGCGTGGTGATCGCTACTCAAGGCATGACAAATTAGAATAGCATTGGATTTATTTTTGTTTAATTCGCCATAGGTTTCTACGATCAACTCGAAATTAGGCAGTGTAATACCGCACTGTAAATCAAGATTTTTATCAAATTTAATAACTTGTGGCGAAACTATTCCAACAGAATTGTCTGCTAGTTTATCCAATTTATTTGATACTGTTTTTTTTTGCATTGCTATATTGGCATCTGATTTTTTCAGGTATGATACTAAGTTAATTATACATTAGCTCATGCCTAAACAGCAGCTCTATTTAGAGCCAATTAGGATTTAATAAAAGGAAGCTGTAGCAATATCTCGCGATTTTACGCGACTGCCACATCACCATCAGTATTGGACTCATCAAGGAAGGATTCTAATGGTTTATTAATAGTTTCCATTAGTACGTTTATATCGTTTAATTGTTGTTTTAGTTTTGCTGATGAAGTTTCTAATTCCGTAATTCTACCCTGCAAGGTATTACGCGACTCATTAATTTTGCGCAAGCTTTCGAGGCGTTTTTCCATTTGAGATTTGTGTTCTTTAATTCTTGCAACTAAAGGTGCCATTGCAGCTTTACCCCAAGCAGCTGAATCTTGGTTGGCGTTGTAGAAAGTGTTGCGTGCATGGCTGACCATTGAAATAAAGAATTTTTTTACAACAAAACTTTGTTCGGTCATGGTTGTTAGGCTACTTCGACGATAAGCTTCGGCTTCGTTGTAGAGTCTGTCCATGTCACGTTTATATTTGGTAAAACTAAAAAGCCGAGGTTTGGTTTCTTGCAAGCCATGTTCTTTATTAAAATTTCGATAGATGGTTTGAATTAAAGTATTTAATTGATCAACTTGTCTTGAAGCATCCCGAGTCATGCCTGTGATAATATCAAAGAATGCTTTCATATTGGATTTTAAGCCACCGGTTGTCCACGTTTTTGACATGCTGTTTCGCGTATCGGACATGACAGAATCTAACTCAGTGATACTTAAAATTTGCATTAGTTTTTTCATTTGTTCAGAGAAAATTTTCTTATTGGATTGAAAACTTTCGACACTTTTATGATAAGTAACTTGCTCTTGGCGGGTTTTTTTCATTAAGTGTTGGATAACATCTTCATTCTTACCACTTAGACCTTGAAGATCTTTTAATTGTTTGTGTGAATCGAGTAGCCGAGAAGCAATTAAGTCGTAGGAAGTTTTAGCCATCGAGCCTATTTCAGCAACAACATTGTCTCTTACGATAACTTGTTTTTGCGGCAAAATGTCTTGAGATAAAATGGATTCTAAAGTGAGAATATTACTTCGTTTTAACAATTCAGTATCATGCCTAATTTTTGCTAACAGTCCTTTTTGTGCCGATACCGGAAATACATTGGTGGCATCTATGCCTAACATTTTTGCCGCAGTTTGACGCTGTGCATTAATTGTTTTGGCGATGCTGGCATCGTCTTTGAGTTCATCCCATAAGGTATCAATTTTATTTAATACGATTATTCGACCATGCTTGCCATCGTCTTCGAGTGGTTTGACATGGTTGCTCCACATGGCCATATCGGATTTGGTTACTCCGGTATCAGCCGCTAGAATAAAAATCACTGCTTGAGCATTGGGTAGCATGTTTAATGTCAGTTCGGGTTCGCTACCGATGGCATTTAATCCTGGGGTATCCAGAATGGTTAAACCTTCCTGCAATAGTGGGTGCGGAAAGCTGATTAAGGCATGTCGCCACATAGGCACATTTGTTTTGCCATCATGAACTTCGGATTCGTCAAACAGATTTAATCGTTTGGCTTCTTCAACGCTAACTTCTTTGGTACGTACTACTTCTCTAAATGCAGTTGCCATACTTTCTGATGAGCTGGTATCTAAGTCTATCGATGTCCAGTGAATTGGAATACGTTTGTATTCTAAAATACTCATTTCTTCTAGACGTGTTTCAATGGGTAGTAATCGAATATAACTTTTGCTGCTTTCGGAGTCATAAAATAATTCAGTCGGACACATGGTGGTTCGACCAGCATCCGAAGGTAATAAACGTCGATCGTATTCTGAAAAGAAAATGGCATTGATTAACTCAGTTTTACCGCGAGCAAATTCGGCAACAAACGCAATAGTAAGTTGATCGGATTTTAGAGCTTCGATTAATTCAAATATGCGTAGTTCAGCTTCAGGTGTGGACATTTGGTTATCGTCCAACCAGTCTTTGTACTTGTCCATCGATGATATTAAATCATGCTTCCAGCGGCCATAGGCCTGCATCTGATCTGTAAAACGGTCTTTTGCCATTGGGTAAAACCTCAAATTCCTTTCATTAACAACAATATAGCTTTAATCCGTTCTTGAAAAAAGGTGTTTTAGTTAAATTTTAAAAATAGTCTAGTTTTTATTCAACTTTATTGTTGATATTATTCTATTTTATCGGCTTATAGCCAAAAAGCTTTATAAACTATCGATAAAATGTGATGTTGTACTTTGTTATGGTAAATTTAGCATTAATTGCAGCAAAATATATCAGGAATAGTCGTTATGTCTTTAATTTTAATTATTTTGTTACGGCTAGTTTTTCCTCGATGTATTTTAATCTGATTCTTTTTAATCTGAAAGCATTTTGCTAAATATTTAATTAAATGGTGGTTTGCTGCACCATCTACTGGTTTTGATGTTAGACGAATTTTAATACAATCACCGTATTGTCCAACGACTTCATCGCAACTGGCATTGGGTTGGATACAGACACGTAATTGGATGGTATCTGGATCAAGCCAAGCACAGGTTTGTTTAAAATTTTGTTTTATATTAATTAACGATAGCTTCCTAATGGATCGGCATAAAATAATATTGGAGCGGCAATTAAAAATTTAGCAAAGATTAATACCGCAATAGCAACCAATGGTGATAGATCAAGCCCTGACATGGGTGGAATGAGCCGTCTAATCGGTTGCATCAAGGGATTAATGAGTTGGTAAATTAAATTTAACACTGGATTATAAGAACCTTGCACAATCCAACTTGCAATAACCACAACCATAATACAAATAAAATAAATTGTAATGACGGTGTCTGCAACTTGGCCAACCGTTAGCATCAGTAAACTAAACAAATCGGGTAATTGTTTACCAGGTAGTAGATTTACCAAGACTATTTCTATAATTTGCACGACAAACACTAATATCAATGAAGATAAATCGACTCCGAACAAACCCGGAATGAATCGACGTAGTGGTTTGAGTGCTGGATTGGTTACTTTAACAATAAAAGAGCTGACCGGATTGTTGTAATCTGCACGGACTAATTGCATTAAAAAGCGGATGATGAGTGCAAACATAAAAAAACCAAGAAATAGTTTGATCACCAAAGCGGTTGCGCTACTAAAAAAATACATTGCGTTATTAATCCCCTAATTCATCGGCCAAGGTTTTTGCGCGTTGCTGCGCGGCAAATAATCCTCGTGAAAACAATTCCATCATAGCACCTTTATCAAATTCTTCTATAGCTGCTTCGGTGGTGCCACCAGGTGAGGTTACTTTTTGGCGTAATTCAGCAGGATCTTGTTTCACTTCTATTGCTAGTTTGGCAGCTCCGAGCGCAGTTTGCAGACATAGTATTCGAGCGGTTTCCGGATTTAAGCCCATTTTAATCGCAGACTGCTCCATAGCTTGCATAACGTAGAAAAAATACGCTGGGCCACTTCCCGACAGGGCAGTGACGGCATCCATATCGCTCTCTTTATCGAGCCATACGGTTAAACCAACAGCACGCATGATCGATTCTGCGGCCGCATGTTGCTCAGTGCTAACCTTATTATTGGCAAATAATGCGGTAGCGCCGGACTCTACTAATGCAGGAGTATTTGGCATACAGCGCACAATGGCCGCATCAAAATTGAGCCATTTTTGAATCGTGGGTTCGGGAATACCGGCAGCAATACTGATGAATAATTTATTTGATGTTGCTTCTAATTTAAGCTCATTAATAACTTTTTTGAGAACTTGCGGTTTAACAGCAAAGACTACGATGTCGGCATTGCTAACGGCTTCTTGGTTTGAACTACCGGTTGCTATTGCAAAGTCGGCATGTAATAACGCACGATGCGATTCATCGGGGTCTGAAACACACAATTGGTTGGCGTTTATACCACTTTTTAGAAGTCCACTGATGAGGCTTCGCGCCATATTGCCGCCGCCCAGAAATGCAATTTTGTTATTTTTATCCATGTTGATAATTTACTCGAATTTGTTGTTTTAATAAAGCGTCAGTTGTTATAAAACAGCTGCACGGTTAAGTATTTGTTGGCTACAGACGTAGACCAAAAATATCCGTGCCAATGCGAACCAATGTGCTGCCCTCGGCAATAGCGGCTGTTAAATCTGAAGACATTCCCATTGATAATGTATCTAGGGCAAAGTCGTGTTGTTTTAGTGTTTCATATAGCTTAAATAATGCACGAAAAGCCTGTCGTTGCTCAGAAAATTTTGAGCTTGGTTTGGGCACCGCCATTAAACCACGTAATTCTAAATTAGGCAGCATGCGGGTTTGCTGTGCAAATTGCAGTACATCTTTGGCTGCAATCCCCGATTTTTGAGTAGCGTTATCGATATTGACCTGTATGCAAATATTTAGCTTGCTTAGTGTGTTTGGACGTTGTTTATTTAACCTTTCGGCAATTGATAAACGATCAACACTGTGAACCCAATTAAAATGTTGAGCAATTTTTGCAGTTTTATTGGACTGGATTGGCCCAATAAAGTGCCAATCAATTGCTTGATGTTTATCGAGCCCAGCAAAGTGTTCTATTTTGGGTAGTGCATCTTGCAAATAACTTTCACCAAAACTTGATAAACCCATAGCAATAGCTTGTTCAATGGCTGTAATTGTCTGAGTTTTACTCACGACCAATAATTTTACCGAGTTTTGCTCACGATTAAATTGATTTTCAGCATCGCGAATGCGAGAAAGTACATTGTTTATACGGTTTTGGATGGTGTTCCTTGTCATTTTGCTATTTTACTTGTTAACTATAGGTAAAAGACACCAATATCTTTATTCGATAGACTATAGAATAATGAAAACTGACCGATAAACCGATTGTATTGTATATTAAAAAAAAATTAAAATTGTTGAATCAAGAGTTAATAATAATGAGTACAGGAAAATAAAATACCGATGGATATAACAGAATTACTGGCATTTAGTGTTAAAAATGGTGCTTCAGATTTGCACTTATCAGCAGGGCTACCCCCAATGATTCGGGTGGATGGTGATATTCGGCGTATAAACGTGCCGCCGATGGATCATAAAACCGTACATTCTTTGGTGTACGACATTATGAGTGATAAGCAACGCAAAGATTTTGAAGAATACTTTGAAACCGATTTTTCGTTTGAAATTAAAGGTGTTGCACGGTTTCGGGTTAATGCTTTTAATCATAACCGTGGTGCTGGAGCCGTATTTCGAACTATTCCATCGAATATATTAAGCCTAGAAGAACTTAGCACACCTCCCATTTTTAAAGATATATCAGACAACCCGCGCGGCATGGTCTTAGTCACCGGCCCGACCGGCTCGGGTAAGTCGACCACCTTGGCGGCCATGGTGGATTATAAAAATAACAGTGAATACGGTCATATTCTTACTGTGGAAGATCCTATTGAATTTGTTCATGAAAGTAAAAAGTGTTTGGTTAATCAGCGCGAAGTGCATCGAGATACATTAGGCTTTAATGAAGCACTGCGATCTGCTTTACGTGAAGATCCCGATATAATTCTGGTGGGCGAGCTACGCGATCTTGAAACAATCCGCTTGGCATTAACGGCTGCCGAGACGGGGCATTTGGTATTTGGCACCTTACACACCAGTTCTGCTGCAAAAACTATCGATCGAATTATTGACGTGTTTCCCGCCGCAGAAAAAGACATGGTACGTTCCATGTTATCGGAATCATTACGTGCTGTTATTTCTCAAACCTTAATTAAAAAAATTGGTGGTGGTCGAGTAGCGGCACACGAAATTATGATTGGCACTCCAGCGATACGAAATTTAATACGAGAAGACAAAGTGGCTCAAATGTATTCAGCAATCCAAACGGGTCAAAATATTGGTATGCAGACCTTGGATCAAAATTTATCAGATTTAGTGCAACGTGGTGTTATCAGTAAACAAGATGCCAGAATGCGGGCGATGAATAAAGATGATTTTTCTTAAATTAAAAATTTTGCATTAATTAAAAAATAGATACAGAAACAGAAACAGGACTAAATTATGGACTTTGATTCACTATTAAAACTGATGGTACATAAAAACGCATCTGATATGTTTATTACCGCAGGTGTCGCGCCAAGTTTAAAAGTGCATGGTAAAATTACACCCGTGTCACAGGCGAGTTTAACGCCAATTCAGGCGAAAGAAATTGTGTATTCCATTATGACACCCAATCAACGTGAAGCATTTGAAAAAGAAAATGAGTGTAATTTCGCATTAAGTGCCTCTGGTATCGGTCGATTTCGGGTTAGTGCTTATCAACAACGTAATCATGCCAGCATGGTTCTGCGTAAAATAGAAACAACCATTCCCACAATTGAAGAATTAAACTTGCCGCCAGTTATTAAAGATTTGGCGATGACTAAACGTGGCTTGGTTATATTTGTGGGCGCGACAGGTTCGGGTAAGTCAACATCATTAGCCGCGATGATTGGTTTTAGAAACCAAAATAGTACTGGCCATATTATCAGTATCGAAGATCCGATTGAATTTATTCATCAACACCGAGGTTGTATAATATCGCAACGTGAAGTAGGTATTGATACTGACTCATTTGAAGTTGCGCTTAAAAATACTCTACGTCAGGCACCCGATGTGATTTTAATTGGGGAAATTCGAACCCGAGAAACAATGGATCATGCGATTGTTTTTGCTGAAACTGGCCACCTTTGTTTGGCTACATTACATGCGAATAACGCTAACCAAGCATTAGATCGTATTATTAACTTTTTTCCCGACGAGCGTCGTAAACAATTGCTGATGGATTTATCATTGAACTTAAAATCCTTAGTGGCGCAGCAATTAATTCCAACACCAGATGGCAAGGGCAGGGTAATGGCCTCTGAAGTGTTAATTAACTCACCACTGGTTTCCGATTTAATCCGTAAAGGTGAAATTGTAAAATTAAAAGATCTCATGGCCAAATCGGGTCAACAAGGCATGTTAACTTTTGATCAAGCCTTATTTAGGCTTTATAATGAAGGGAACATTACCTATGAAGATGCGATTAACCATGCTGATTCAGCCAATGAATTACGTTTAATGATTAAACTAGGTGACTCTCAAGGCGACCCATCCTCCATGTCAGCGGCACTGGATGGCGTTACAATACAAGAGACCGAGTAAGTTCATAAACCGATGAAACGGCTTATTTTGCAACTAAGCCGTTTCAATATATTGCTATAAATTATTGATATTTTAATGAAAAAGACAATGTATCAGCTAAATTGTTATATTGGTGCTACATAAATTGTACACATGTTATACATTATGTCAAAAGGTCTATAATGCTTGAGTATTAACAGTAGAGTTATTCCTCCCCCAAAATTATCTAATTTCATTAATAACAGCAATTGTGTTTTAGTAATAAACGCATATTATGAGAAATTTTAAACTTGAAGAATCAATCGCAGCTGAAAATAATATTGCTGAACAACTCAACGAGTGGTCCGGTAGTGAATGTCGACGTTATCAATTAGATAGACGCGTCACACCTATAAACGTAATTGAACGGTTTTTTTATCGCGGTGCTAGAACGCAACATCGCCGTCATACTGATCAAAACCAATTTAACTATGTCGATCGACATGAACCCCATTTATTTTTAATCTCAATCGCGATTATATTATTTAGCATTTTAGATGCATTTTTAACATTAGAAATTTTAAAATCAGGTGGTACCGAGTTAAATTATTTTGCCAATAAACTCATTGGTCTGGGTTTATACGGTTTTATATTTAGTAAATATATTTTAACTGCATTAGGTATGGTTATTTTAGTGTTACACAAGCATTATCAAGTCTACTATGGGCTGCAAGTGCGGCATATAATTTATGGCATAGTTGCTATCTACTCAACATTAATTTTGTATGAATTAATAATCGTTATACATTATCTATAGTTGTCTCAAGTTCTTATATTAAACTGGCATTACTGTCACGAACAAATTAATTTAGCGACGAGTAAAGCCACTAAATTTCCCGTTAAAAATACTTATATTAATCGAAATTATCGATACTAAATTAGAATTGCTTAGTATCGACAAAATTCCAATAAAACTGGATGTACTTAGTTTAAATAAAATTTGTAAATTGATAATTACCTCACACTCGTCATAAAGTTAAGTGCGCTAGACTTAATCTGATGTGGTTTATAAATAACCACAGTAATTGCAACACATAGTTAATCATAAAAGTACGAGTAGGGTGTATGAGCAGTATTTCGGGATCGATGTTGTACCAAAATAAGCTATTTCACGGTAAAAATAATTTTGTCATTAAGCCGGGTAGTCATATCAGTATTGAGCAACTCAAGTCTCGTGGAAAGACTAAATTTGATATTGATTTAATTGCACTTAGCCCCGATAGCCACACACGAATAAATCTTGCTTGGCATTGGATGGTGGCGATGATGATAACACTTGCGGTTATTGTTGCGACTCTGGCAGCATCTCAATTTATTACAAATAACATCATTCTCGAATATAAAAAATATTTTTTGCTGTTAGTGGTAATGTTGTTTATTATTTTTACAATATTATTTTTAGTTTTTTCCAATCGAAAACGAATATTTACCACTCGACATTCAAAATTACCAATTGTAGAAATTTTAATTTCTAATCCCAACAAAAGTTCTTATAAGTCATTTATTGATGGCTTAGAAAATGAAATTATTATTTCTTGTCAAAACAGACAGCTTAATCAAAAACAGCAACGAGCCGGTGAATTAAAAACACTACGCCGTTTATCGGAACAAGGTTTTATTAGTAAAGCTGATTACGAACAGAGCAAGCAAATTTTATTACACGCATGACGTTGTTATAACGTATCTGAGTTTTGTGTCTTTTTTGTGGGATTTTTACCCTTATTTTGTTATCCCATCCTGTCTAGCAACGTTACAGAGAACATTTTCTGGAACGAATGATGATTAAATTTCATCCATTAAATGTCAATCTTTAATCTTATCAAATATAGTTAATGTCTATATTTCATACAGTTAACAAAATATTTCATTTGAATACCGTATTGTGTTATTCATATTGTTTATATCTTCAACAAACTACATTGATTTTGTTCTTTACTTATCCAATTAAATGAATCTTATTTTAAATTGTTATTTAAAGTGGGAATATATCCCACTATTGTGATAGTGTACACACATTGATTTTTAAGTTTGATTTACAGTAATGCAAATTATGCATGATTAGGAAAATTGAAAGTATTCATATCATAATTTTGTACCAGAAGTTTTAATGAGATTTGATCAGTAGATTTTTATCGTTGATTACAAAAAAAGGAAAACAAAATGACTAAAGTGACTTTACCTATTTTAAAACCAATAGTTTTGGCTATTGGTGCATCATTAATTACACTAGCTAGTCTGAATGTTGCCGTTGCAGCTTCTCATACAAGTGGTGGCAGTGCTGGTGGATTACCAATCGGTGGTGGTAGCAGTGCCGGTGGATTACCAATCGGTGGTGGTAGCAGTGCCGGTGGATTACCAATCGGTGGTGGTAGCAGTGCCGGTGGATTACCAATCGGTGGTGGTAGCA